>VAPE01031958.1_pt1 | contig 29205 bp, 25 predicted proteins | sample 3393911 | NCBI WGS metagenome assembly VAPE01 (sample SAMN08290436, study PRJNA428436) | hydrothermal vent metagenome | isolation source: Deep-sea hydrothermal vent chimney | place: Atlantic Ocean: South-mid Altantic Ridge
TCTATACAATCTTCGTCAGTTTTGAAGCGTTCAGCAAACTCTATGAGGTTTCTTCCTTTAAATAAATCCATAAGACTACCATATTTATTGACTTCAAAGATAATAAAATATATGTATTTAACTACTGACCTCTATAAATCTATATTGTGATCAAAAAATTCAGGATTTTTTGGAATACCCCAAGTTGCATAAAACAACCTTTTGTGTGCTGCTGAGGCCCATTTCCTCGAAACAAAAGCTTCTGTCTCAAACAAAAAAACAAATATTGGTTTTAATGGCGTTAACAACTTCCTAACAATCTTCATATTAGTTCTCATGATCTTATTTTTTAAATGAATATATGGTTTTTACTATCTGAACTGGATTTTAGTTTCTTGATCGAATAGCATAATTAATTGAATGTATTATTTCTAGTATCATCTTATCCATTGTTCTATGCTTAAAATAATAATCTTGTGCATTTTGGCCCATTTTCAATACAGCTTTAATATTAGAATTTAAACTTTCAATTAATAAAGCTAAACTTTCAACCTGACCATCATAGAATAATCCATTATATCCATGTGCAATATTAAATCGTTCTCCTCCGGTTATTGCATCATCAGTTGTAATAAAAGGTACTCCGTTCGCCATACTGCTCAAAACGGATAGCCCGGCTTGTCCTGGAGATATTGTAGCCATCGCATACTTATAAATTCCCTCTAAAGTTCTTGGATTAAATATTGCACCTTTCAAAATAATATTGTTTTGCAAATTATTCTCTGAAATCCATATTTCTATATTTTTCCTTTCTTTTCCATCGCCTACTATTATTAAGGTTTTGAGGTTTTTACTTTTCTTAAAAGCCATTAAATATGCATCCAATAAATCATAAATTTTTTTTTCTTTATACAGGGTTCCAATAAATAGAAAATAATTCTTATCTTTTAGAATATCTATACGCTTTTCGATAAAAATAGTATTATGAGCTACAAAAAGTTTCTCTCTTTTAACTCCCTTATCAACATATCTTTTCACAGGATAATCTGAATAAAAGACAAGTGAATCCGCTTTATTCATAATCCGGAATCTAATCCAATCTAAACTTCTATCTTCATCAAATTTTTTATTATATGATGCAGAAACTCCTATTCCCCAGAAAGTAAGTGCAAATTTACGATTTGGTCGAAATCCCAAGGCTATATATGGTAGAATATGTAAATCTCCTAATGCTATTACAGCATCATATTTTCTCGCTAATTGAAATATATTCTCTTTAAAAATAGTAAAAGGACCTATTTTTTTAGGGGAGAGTATTAGTTGCTTAAAGAATACTTTTTCTTCTTCTACTTTTTCACCATAATGTGCCACAGTTAAATCAAAATGTTCCGATAACATATTGTATGTTGGAATACTGTAATGCATTATGCAGTTTGTAAGTCGCAATAACTTAGGTTTACTAATATTTCCCGAATTCATAATTTTTTAGAAAGTTTTGGAAGAAAACCATTAATTAATTTCCATCTTTCATAAAGCCCCAATGGATTCCATTTTGTATATTTATATTTCCTACGATGAAATGCATACAGATTACCATTAGGAAAAATTTTCTGAGGCAGAGGAAAGTTTGAGGGTCTTTCTTTAATAATATTTAGAAGATTCTCACAAGTGCGATCGATTATTAGATTTTTTTTAAAATATTCTTTTGCGCAAATACTTTTTTCATCAATATTTGAAGGATTTGAAATTAACTCGCTTATGCAGTTGGCTAGATTTATATGACTGCCAACTTTACTCACTAAACCACAGTTACCCTCATGAACAATTTCCCTCATAGCACTTGGGCAATCAGATACTACTGGAACAATTCCCATTGAAAGAGCATCTATTAATAACATGGGGCAAGCCTCTGCACGTGAAGGCATTGCCAAAATATGACTATTTGATAGTATTTCTCGTAATGTCATAATCGGTATTGTACCTGTCCAAACTACAAATTTTTCTAGGAGTCCTGACTTCTTCAATGCTTTTGGAGGATGTTCTTCACCCCCGATCCAGACTACCTTCAAATTATTGTATTTTCTTTTGTCCAAAATTTTTAATGCCTTTAAAAATACATCGCTTCCCTTTGTTGGATTTGAGCCACCAGCAAAAACAATGGTTCTTTTAAGTTTATCTACCTTTAAATCACTATTAGAACTATCTGGTTGATGCGGCTCTATCCCGTTATAAATGAGTTTAATCATTTTATGGTTTATTCCATATTTCCTGCTCAGACCTGTACAGATACTATTGCTTGTACCAACAATCCAGTCTAAGTATTCATAATTATGAATAGCCACCGACGTAACTAATTTATGGCCATCTAAACCAAATCTTTCTCGGTAACCATGAACTATACTTATACGAGCACATGTAGGTGATATAAAAGGTAAAATATTAGAAGCATAGATGCAATCATTAATAAGCAAAGCGTCAGGATTAAAATGCATTATTGCATTATAGAATTCTTCGATATATTTAAATTCATCATGTTCGGAAACAGGTATTTTTGTAAAATGAACAGGGTATTCATAAGTTTCCAGACTGTAGTCGTAAGTATCTGTAACAAAAACTTTTATGTTGTGACCTTGTTTGTGAAGGCACTTGCTTAACTCATCAACATAAACGCTAATGCCAAATCCCGGCGGCAAACTTGAACTCGCAATTGCAATTTTCATGTTTTCTAGCTATTAATGTAAAAATCGCGATATTTTGAATAATAATCATATGTGTTTTTAATACCTTCTACTAAAGATATTTTTGGCTTCCAATTAATAGCCTCTGCAATTTTTGAAGTACTAATAATTGAATCGCCTGTTTCTGCCTTTTCATAATCAGATGGCCATGGAACATTTCGTATCAATCCATTACCAACAATTTTAACAACTAGCTCTACCATTTTCCCAAATTCTGTATTTTCATTAGATCCAATAAAAAATAAATCACCATCAACAGAATCAGATGCACCTGCTCGAACAAATGCTTCAACTATATCATCAATATATATATAATTTCTTATTTGATTACCGTCGCCAAAAATATTTATCTCTTTTCCCTCCATTGCCATTCGTACAAACCAACCTAATAAGCTATACTTACTATGTTTTATCTGTTGTCTAGGACCGTATGGATTTGTTATCCTCATAACTGTTGTTCGAATTCCATAGTCTTTGTGATAAAGTGATAAATATTTCTCAGAACCAAGCTTGTGAGCCCCATAAAGAGAAAGTGGATTTGTTGGATGATTTTCGTCAATTGGTGTAAATTGCGATTCGCCTATAACCAGTCTCGAACTAGCAAATAATATCTTGGCATTTGGATTAACCTTTCTACATGCTTCTAAAAGGATAAGGGTTGCTAACTGATTAACTTCCATGTCCTCAAAAGGTATCTTGTTGCTATCTATGTAACTTACCTGAGCAGCAAAATGAAAAATTATATCAACTGATTTAACCAATTTAAAGATTAGTTCTTTATCACGTACATCCCCTATTACTATATTCATTTTCTCTTTATAAAATGGATCTAGATTGAAAAAATTACCTCCGTATCTTGGATCATTTGAATCCAAAATTACTATATGGGCATCATATTTTGCCAGGCGATTTGCTAGACTACTTCCTAAAAAGCCTAGTCCTCCTGTAATTAGAATTCGTTTTTTGTTGTAATAAGATCTCATTGATTTAGTAAAATTATAATTAAAAATAAAAGGAATTATTTATGATTGGAGAAAGAAAACCCAATCTTTTTCTTGGTCTGTTGTTTAGCCTGTATTGAACATCGTCTATTTGTTTTTGTGTAACATTTACAAAGTCAGTTTCTTTTGGGAAATATTGCCTGATTAAGCCATTTGTATTTTAACTGCCCTGCATGCCTGAGGTACACTCAGCTTATGCTGTAAAACTAAAAAGTCTACAGCTTCTCTTTGTCCATCAGGCTTTACAACTTTTTTCTATCAGATTCTTTAAAGCATAGTTTTCCATACTGGTCTCGGCAAACATCCTTTTTAATTTGGCATTTTCTGCCTCCAGTTCTTTTAACCGCTTTACTTCACGAACTTCCAAGCCCCCATTGTTTATATTAATCCAAAACTACCCCACCTTTCCAATTGTAAAAAGTTGCCTGGCTTATCCCAAACTTCCTGCAGATATCTGCCGTAGGGATGCCGGCTTCCTGTTTCTTTAGAATTGAAACAATTTTGGTCTCTGAAAATCTTGTCTTTTTCATAGTCTTCTTTTTTACCGTTTAAAATTAGTTATTTAATCTGACGCACCCGCTAAAGCGGGATCGCCGACTCTAATTTTAAATGGCCGAAATTCGGGGAAGCCGACAAGCTTCTTAACATTTATTGGATATTAGAGAACCCAATAATTGAGATGTTTAAAGTAAGAGCATCTGAAACTTAATAGAAATAAATTTAAACTATGGATTCTTTTTTTTCTTTTATCGGTTTTGATTGCTTTATAGATAGACTCAGACCCAATACTAAATATGTAATCCGTGTATGTAATCCTGGCATAAAAGACAATATTATTATAATACCTATTAGATAACTTAAAAGTGCTAGAATAGTGCTTTTGTCTGAATTGTGTTCATGAATCTTCTTCAAAGCTTTTAGTAATCTACTCATTGCTTTGTAAAAACCTGCTATTAATGTGATCATAAAAATCAAACCACCAAAAAAATACGCTTCACCAATAATGAAATGTGAGTATGCATATACCCATCGACCTTTCATCGCATTTTCCATTCCTATTGGAAAAAAAGTGTGTTTTGTAAATAAATGCCAAAGAAAAAAATGCCACTCTTCAATTCTAATAGCTACAGAATCTGTATTTGAGCTAAGATGTTCATATCGCGAGGCGTTCAGCAAAAACATATTAATTAACGGTGTTCTAAACAATATCAAAATTATTATTATTAAGAGGGCGAAGACAATTTTATTCTTCCTATTTATAGATGGCATATAGAAAAAACCAATCAAGAATGTTACAATAAAAGCTCCAATTGATGATTTGAGTCCTGTCAAAAAAAGACTCCCAATACTTAATATTAATATAAGTGCTCCAAGAAAAAAGATTCGGACATTAAATCTGGGTGGATTCTTAGTAACTAGGATCCCGCCTAATGTAGACGATATAGCTATAATAATCAATCCCAGAGAACTCCAAGATGTTCCCGCTGCAATTCGATACTGTTGTCCTGCTTTACCAATAACTTCTGCCGTTGGGTTAACAAATCCAACATAAGTAAAAAGTAATGAAATGGGTACAAAAAGTGAAGTTAAAAAAGATATTCGTAAAATATTTCTAATTTTTTTAATAGAACGTGGTTTTTGATAGAATAAAAGAATTGGACATATAGGTAATAATTGCCAAAACCAACTAAAAGTGACGTTTCCAATAACTACACCTCCACCAACTCCAACAAGAAATGTGATAAAAAAAAACCATGCAAAATTCCACTTTAGATATATTTTACTATTTAGTAAAATATCAATAATAATTAATGGCAATGCAATAATTTTTGTACCTGAAAATATAGACGAATTTAGATTGAAAAAATACGAGGGGGCCCAATCAAGCATTAAAGCAGCTGTAACAAAAATGTCAACGTTACGATTGAATTTATTACTAGTCATAGTACTCTGATTTGCATAGTTGTTCTATTTGATAAAGTTGTACAACATTATTGAAAATAATAAAGTGTTATTCCGAAATACAATTTAAATTAACTTTTTTCTTGATTCTTAATTGCGAAGCTGTTTTCTCCTTGATAAGTTATATAGCTACTTATTTCTAATTATGACTGCTTGATAAATATGGTATTATAGTGAAGGTAGTTAAATAGACTCCATTATTGAAATAATCCATTTGGTTGTTTTCTTAATTGAGTTCCAGTTAGGTTTGAAGTTTGCAATCTTAGTGCCAAGGAAATCATTTCGACTCATCCTATTTAATAAATAAGACTCATCCACTAAGAAACGAATTAATTTTGCATTTGATTCAATTAGGGGGAAACCAAATTCTAAAATACTTTTTAATAATATCGGGTTTTTTGTTTTTGGGCTATTTATAACTGCACATTTTACTTTAGCAAGATAAAAATCAAGGATGCCTGTCGAACCAAAAGTATAACAAGAATGGCATTTTTCTATTATCGTTGGATTAATACCTCCTTCAATCAAGACCATATTACTATTAAATTTTTTTTGAATATTTAAGTATTCTTCAATATTTCGCGTACCTGTATGTAAATAAACATTGACCATCATTTTGTTTTCCAAATTTAAACTTTGAATAATCTCACATAGCCATATTATTGCCTGTTGCTGTTGATATTCTAATTTTTTATTTACATCATCATAATTAGTCTGTAAAAAAACAACATTATCTTTCACTAAAGTTTGATTTCTAGTAGTTGGCTTCCATTCATCAGAATTTTCTTTAACCTGACGAACAAAATCATCATAACGAGGAGAACCGACAACTGAAAGCCTTGAAATCCTATCTAACTTAGGTGCTATGCTTCGTTTGGCTTCCTCACCAATTAGACCAACAAAGTTTACTCCAGATTTAAATGGGGTTGGTGTATAAGGAAGATAAAAATTGTTATAACTCCTTATCAAATCCAATTGATTCTTCCAAAATTTGCCTTTCAGTATCCGAGTTGGCATATATCCATCTTGTAATACTGCTGTTTTAATGCTTTTCTTTTTACAAACATTAATCATATAAGAATGGATAATAGAATGATCAACTCCAAAAACAACTAGTCTTGGTTTGCACTTATCAAGATAATTCTTCCACTCTTTCTGTAAACTAAAAAGAGGGAGAAAACGGATGAGAAATCTTCTTCTAAAGAGAAAGTTCAATGCCTTATTAATAGTAGGCTTTGCAAGTATAGAATATTTTATTCCATTTTTAATTCTGGGAATCTCATAACTACTACAATCATAATTGTCTAATAATAATACGTGTACTTCATACCCGTTTTTTTTCAAATGCGGATAAATGGGGGCGAAATTTTTCCATTGAATTTGACTTCCAACAACAAAAGTTATAGATTTTATCATGTAGTATTAAACTTTTTATATTGATGCAAAAAAAGGTTTTGATTTCCTATATGAAAAAAATTATCGTAATGAATTAAAACTCTGCTTAATTATAATGTATATCCCGTATTTGAACAATTTATCCATTAAATAAGTAATACTAAAATAAGAAAAAATTCCTGCTATAATTAATCCAAAAAAAACCGCAAAGTTTATCTTCATATCAATTGAATTTTTTATTAATAGAATTACGCTCATCATAATAACTGTATTAATTATTGGGAGAAGAACAAGTTTAGAAAACTCAAGAACTGAGCATTTTGTTATTTTTATAGCTAAGTACCATGCTAAGGGGGATGTAATCAGGATACTTATAAAAATTGCAATTAATGCACCTGCAATCCCCCAAATTAATGAAAGAGGGTAGATAATAATAATCAGAATTATTATTCCAATTATAGATATTTTAGTAACAATTGATGGCTTGCCAGATGCCTGAAAGATAATAGATGCCGGAGTATTAATAAATCCGAGTACTGCCTGTAAACAAAGTATTTGTATAAGAGGAACTATCGAAATCCATTTATCTGTCAGAAACAAATGAACAAAATCTTCACTTAAAACATAAAGCCCGCCTGCCATTGGAATTGCAATAAATGTCAAAATCTGTAATGTTTTTAAGTATGCGTTTTTTAATCTATTGGCATCAAGTTGAATTTGTGAAAAGGCAGGAAATCCGACTTTCCATACAACTTCACTTACTTGTTGAAAGATTATGGTAGAAAAAGCATTTGCTCTATTGTAAAAACCGAGTATTGGTATGCCAAAAAGTCTACCTACAAACATATTAAGTCCCTGCTCACGTATCATTACAAGTATTGATGAACCAAGTATCCACTTTCCAAAATCAAATAACTTTTTAGCTTTTTTAGTGTCAAAATCCAACTTAGGCCTATAAGGATGTATAAAATAAGAGGTCAAACATAAGCTTATACTATTAGCCATATTTCCCCATACTAAAGCCCATACACTTCTTAATAAAAAAGTCAATGGTATAACTGTTGAAATATAGACTATTGATGGTATAATTTCCAGAATAAATTGTTTTTTAAAATCAAGATTCTTTCTAAAATAAACAATTCCAATATTGCGTAGTCCTTGAAATACAAGAGATAAACTGATAACTCTTAAAATGATAATTATTCTTGGATCTTTGAAGAAAGATGCAAGTAGAGGAGCTAAAAGGAATATGATTAAAAATAGGATTATATTTCGAAAAAGGTCTATTGTCCATGCGGTATTTAAATAGTTTTCGGTTTTACTATATTTTTGTATTAATGCAGATTCAAATCCGGTTTGGGTGGCGCCTTGCGAAAATGTAATTATTGTTACTGCTATAGCCATAAGTCCAAAATCATCAGGGGCTAAAATTCGGGCAAGAATGATAGCACTAACTGTATTTAATATCCTGATAAAGACACTTGAAAATGTAACCCATAATGCTCCTGTATTAACCTTTTTTGCTAAATGTTCATCGGGCTTAGAATCGTAACTCACTAATATCTATTCGTTTAAATGTATGTTTGTGCCTTATTGATTCAAAATATAAACTATGCTGTTTTATGAGGACGCTTACAACGGTTATTATCCCAATAGCAGTACAACACTTCTCAAAATTAACAAGAAAGATATATATTGAAAATTTTATTAGAACAGATTAGTTAATCTTAAGCAATAAAAGACGATATTGTTATGCTTGCAGAAATACAATACCCCGTTTTATTTGATTTAAATGTCTCATCAATCTCCTGTGCGGAATAAATCAGCCTTAGGAGAAATTTTTTATCTTCCATTTTCTTGTAAAATATAGTTGGGATTAAAAAGGAATCTTCCAGGCTACATGAGAAAACCAGCTTTTTAAACTTGTCCCCAATAATTACTACTCCCTTAGTATTTCCTAATCCATATTTTGATGAGATTAAAAAAGATAAATTTTCACCATGGTTAATAATCTTGTCTCTAACGTAGAAAGTTTCTAAATCATTTCCCCCGTTATGTGTAGCAAAATAAAGGGTTTGTTGATCCCATGCTTCTGGTAAGAATGTAAAATGAAATGGATGAATAATCTGTTTATCACGATTTGGAAGTGAAATTCGTTTAAAAAATTTTACGGAGTCTTTATTTAAAACTATCGAATTTTCAAATTGTATTTTATTGTCCATTGCACCTGAAACGATGGTAATAGATTCTTTCCCCTTCTTAATTTGAAACCGATCACTTGTAAGGTCTGTAATCTTATGCTTACCAAGTTGCTCAATAACAGCATGACCTGTAAAGAAATCCACGCCATATTCTATGTCATCAAAATAGCCATGTTCAAGAGTGCCCATCAAAGGTTTATCAATTGAAAAATCCTTAAAACTTTTAATTGTACATCCTTTGGAAGTATTTATTACAAGTTCAACTTGCGAGTTTGAAATTTTTTTGTATTTCTGATAGCCCGTTTTTTGAATTAGATTTAGTTGATTATTATGAAACGCTTCATTATTTATACTCAGTTCAACAATAAATTTTCCAATTTTCTCTATTAGATCATTCCATCTTTTTGCTGTAAGGTGCGTTCTGAAGTCACTGCTCCAGAAAAAACAAATCTTTTTCCAATATTTGTCTTGCCTTAAATCAATTGCTTTGGCATACATCCTATAACATATAGTATTAAGCCATAAGTCATTTCTACCTGTCAATGCCCAGCGATTAATATTGTATTTTGCCTGTTTCTTAACGGGAACCGGTTGCTCTGAAGATTCCAGAGATAAATTGTGATTCGCATATCTAGGATTCAGGTTATTAAGCACTTCGGAAGGAAAGACTAATTGCATACCAATTGTTCGCTTAATATGTTCAAATAAAGTTTTTATCCTATCCCATTCAGATACATCTTGAGATTGGTTTGCTTCTGTTTTAAACCTATCTGGTCGGTAATCAAATACTTCTGCATCACTTGCATAAAGCGGGAAGAATCTGGACTCACTACTTTGATGGATTTTCAAATATTCTAAGTATTCTGATAAACACGTCTCGCCATGAGCATACCGTTGAAATTTTTGAAAAGCAATAGAATCAGCCCAAATCAGGTTGATCCCCTTCCCATCTTGATTTATAACTTTTTGTGCAAAATATCGTAAACCATTATCCCATTCAGGATGATACTTTCTGGGATTATTCCATTCCATAACAATTGCCCGGTAGCCATTGTTGGTATAATGTTCAACAATACCTGCTGAATAAGCCATTTCGTTAACAAGAGCAATTTCAGGTGTAACTCCAAGTAACCTTTGATAGGATTCCAATCCTAACTTTTGATTCCAATCATTTACTTCTGCCGGAACCAAGGGGCCTATGATTTGGCTATAACCACTTCCTATCAATTCAATTTTTTGTTCGGCAAGAAGGATTTTAAATTTCTCAACCCAAAAGGGGTCAATTGTCATGATAATTTCTAAGGAAAGGCCCGTAAGTTCAACACCTAATTTGTATTCTTTTTCGGCAAGCTTTAACAAAGGCCAATAGCATTGTTCAATAACTGTTTTTCTATCTTCTTCCTCAATGGAAGAAAACATTTGATTTAGATGAAATATTTGATATAAAAAAATCATCTTATTGAACGCTAAATTTGGAAGGAGCGCCCATGTACCATTTCCCATTTACTTTGAACTGCAATTGATTATAAACAAAGTTAACCTTTTCTTGAACTTGTTCTCTAGTTTCATCAACAATTACAAAAACACCAACTCGTTGACTATGATTTTGAATTTGGGGGATAATCTCTCCGCTTCGATAAAATAATTCAAATTTCATTAGTCCTTCAATACCTTTTATCTTAGCTTCTCCTCTAATTTCTTGAAGTTCACCAGACGGGAGAAAAAAATATCGATTAGCTACAGATTTTCTGAACTTTTCATGTAAACTTTTCATGTCTATCATTTCCCCAATAGCTATCTTTATTATAGATTCAACATAATTTATTCCACAACCCAAGGGCACCAAGCTTTCAGAAAAATCGCCTCCACTCAATCTTGAAGCTATTTCAATTATCATTGGGCCTTTGACAGGATGAATAACAACATCCCCTTTTGCAACTCCTCTCGATATCCCTAATGCTCTTGCAGCATTTTCAACTAAAACTTTTACTTTCACCACTTTGCTCTTGCTTTGAATAGAAGGAACCCAACCACCATTCTCTATAATTTGTGGCCTAAATTTTTCCATTCCCTCATATACCCTATCAGCAAAGCCAGGTGTTATGCTTGTTTCGTCATAGATTATTGATTCTGTACTGATTTGGAGTCCATCAATAAACTCTTCAATTATCACCTCTCCAATATTTGAATTTGACAAAGCATATGTAAAAGCAACAGCAACATCTTCTTTCCTTTCAATAATTCTTACACCGCGCGAACCAGCACGGTCTGTAGGCTTAATAACTAAACTTTTACAATTCCAAATATTCCAATTTTCAAAAATATCCTTAATATTTTTAACTAGAGAGAAGCGGGGTATTGGAATACCTTTTTCCTGCAGCCGTAGTTTCATCAAATACTTATTCGTCGTTATTTTCCCTGTTTCGATACTTGGCCCCGTCCATTTATAATTTTGGGCAATTTGTGCCAGAAGATGGGAGACATCGCTACCCATCGTTGACACTCCCCTTATATTTAAACCATTAGCAATTAACTTATCCAAATAATTAAATACTTTTGGAAGTTTGCTAAAATTAATGGCTACCGCGTGAGTTGCCATTTTCAAACCAGGAGCATCACTATTCTCGTCAAATACAATTGTTTTTAAGCCCATCGCATGAGCTGTACGAATCATAAATAGCTGATCAGAACTTCCGCCCAGAACAACTAAATATTTATCGCTCAAAAAAGGTCTTTCCATTTAATTTTGATTTTATGCATTAAAGAATCTGCATCTATTTTTGTTAGCCTGCTTAAATGCTGCTTATCTCCTGGTCTAACAAATCCGTTTGGAATGGCATTCCTCAACAAGGTGCAGGAAAATTCATTATCTAAAATCAACTCTGCAATACTTGAGCCAAATCCACCCTCAATTACATTTTCTTCTGTAGTCACAATACGATTTGTTTTTGAAAGGATCTGAAAAATTTGCTTTTCAGGCAAAGGTTTTAGCCATCTGACATTTGCCAAACCAAATTCTATTCCCAATTTAAGTAATCGATCTCTTACATCAATTGAAGTCTCTAAAGTATTTCCAACAGACAATATAAAACCATCACGACCTTCACCTATAATTTCTATACCATTAATTGAATCAGACGCACTATAGAAATCCATTTCGTTGGTTCTAACCAGCTCATAAGGATGCAAAATAATCATGGGCCCTTTTGCTGAAATAGAACGTTCTTCAATTATCTTTTCTAGATCTCGGGATGTACCAGGATAAAAAATGGATAAATTTGGTATCGCCCTTAAATAAGAAATATCATAAATTCCATGATGTGTATGGCTATCAAAACCAGAAAATCCAGATCTAGCTGCTATTATGGTAACTGGCAGATTCATAAATCCGGCATCATGAATAATTTGATCCAGAGTACGTTGCATAAAAGTGGATTGATAACAAACAAATACTGTTCTATTATTAAGAGCTAACCCACAAGCCATACCCAATGCATGTTGTTCTGCCATCCCAACATCTATTGTTTTATCTGGAAATTCTGATAGACAACGATCTAATCCTGAAGCATAGGGTGTTGAGGGAGTAAGTATAGTAATATCATGATTTTCTTTAAGAAGAGAATAGAGTTTGTTTCCCGCAACTACAGCATAAGTTTTACCATCGGGAGTAGAAGATGCTCCTTCCCCTGTTTGTGGATTAAATGGCATTGAAAAATGCATCTTATAAGGATGTGTTTTGGCTATTTCCAAACCTTTCCCCTTTTCTGTTTTAACATGAACAATTGTTGTCCCTTTTTTTACAAACGATCTCGCTTGAGTAAAAGCACTAACTAAGTTAGAAAGATTATGACCATCGCTCACCCCTACATAATTATAACCTAAACCTGAAAAAAAGGCTTCTGCTTTTTCCAAGCTGTCATTACCAGTAAAAAGCTTTTTAATCCCACCAACATTAGGTGGTATGGCCATTCCATTATCGTTTATTACGATAATTAAGGGCAATTTAAGGGCCGTTCCGAAATTTAATCCTTCAAATGACATGCCCTCAACTAAACTACCATCTCCAACAAAAGCAATTGTTATCGACTCCGAACAATCTTGTTTGTTACTTAATGCCAATCCGATTGCTATAGATATTGCTGTTCCCGCATGAGACGCATCTATTGTATCGTATAAACTCTCTGCTCTAGATATAAACCTCGACATGCCACCATACTGGTTTAATGTTTTGAAATCATCTTTTCTGCCAGTTAGTATTTTATGAGTATAGCCCTGATGTCCGGTATCAAAAACAATTTTATCCTTTTCGATTTCAAAAACATGATGCAAAGCAATTGTAAGTTCAACAACCCCCAAATTTGCACCAATATGACCTCCTGTTTGAGAAATTGATGTAATTAGAAACGCCCTAATTTCAATAGCTAATTTTTCTAAATCGCCCATAGATAACTTTCTAATATCTTGTGGACAACTGATTTTGTCTAACATTTTTTCCATTGTTATAATTTTTTAATAAGAGGTGAAATAGGCAAGAAAAAGTAATACCTTTTACCTAACTAACCTAAAAATACATGCCGCCATTTACATTTAAAACCTGACCTGTAATATAACCTGCTTTTTCTGACAATAAAAACATTACAGCTTCAGCGACATCTTCAGGTTTCCCAAGCCTCTTCATTGGGATTTTTACTTTTGCTTCTTCTACAATCTCGTTATATCTTTCAGGCGTAAAAATACCAGTATCAATCCAACCGGGAGCCACTGCATTTACTCGTATTCTCATATCAGCTCCTATCATAGCCATTGATTGTGTAAAAGTAATTAATGCGCCTTTTGATGCAGCATAATCAGGAGCTAATTTGCCTCCCGTTTGGGCTCCTATAGAAGTAATATTAACTATGGCACCACCTCCGTTTCTTGCCATAATTGGCATTAGTTCTTGGCAAATAAAGAATGAACCCTTTAAATTTACTGCAAATGTTCTATCCCAATCATCATTATTCAATTGAAAGAAATCTCCTTGTTTAAGAATTCCTGCATTATTTACAATATATTTAATTGTATCGTTCCATTTTTCTTTTACAGCAATAACTATTTTATTAATATTAGCCCTAATGGAAATATCTGCATTCAAAATCAGGAATTGTGAATACCCTTTGTCCATTAATTCATTCTCCAGCCTTATAGCACTTTCTCTATCTCTAGAATAGGTAATTATTACTTTGAAACCACTTTTCAAAAGAAGTTGTGCAATTGCTTTTCCAATTCCTCTCGTACCTCCCGTGATTAATACAATATTATTATTACTCATTTTCAATTACTATTTATTAAAGAAAAAATTCCTTATTTCTTCGAAATTCTTTTTATAACACCAAGAAAGCCCCATGATTTGGGTATTGTTCTTTATAATTGAAGATGTTTCCTGATTAATAATATGGATATCACAATCTCTTGTGTCTGGTATATCTGAGCTATTAAAAATTGTTTTCCAACAACCTATTGAAGTGGTATTATCTATGTCATAAAACACTAAATCATTAGGGTTATATATCATTCTGAGAAATTGATATATTGGGTTTTTCTTATTAAGAAACCCCATTGTCCTCGTTGTAAATACATCACCATGGAATCTTGGTGATATTTCGTATGCATAACATGTCCCATTTTTATCAATAACAAAATCAGCTTTAACCGGCCCATTAACGATTCCCATAGAGATGGCCCCCATTTTTAAAAAATTATATAATTCATCTTTCTTTGAATTTACCAATCTGGATGGAAAATATCCATGATGTGGTACCGGATAAGGTATGGGAGTAAAAAAACGATCACCAACTCCACATGGAAAAAATTTCCCTTTCCAAAACAAACCATTTACGTCGTGATGTGTGCCGTTAATATACTCTTCTACAATTATTTCTCCAGTTTCAGCATATTTTAAAGCCTCATTGAAAGCATTTCCTATGTTATTCATTTCATCAACAATGCTAACACCTCTGCTCCCTGAAGAATCAGTAGGCTTAATAACAATAGGAACACCAAGTAAATTTACAATTTCATATACATCTGAAAGGTTCCTAACCACTTTGGATTTCGGATATAAAATACCAGATCCTTTCCATGACCTTTTCATAAGAGTCTTATCTAATCCATTAAATATTGAATGCAATGGATTTGTGGGTAAATTTAAAATATGATGAATAACTGTTGAGGTTAAAAGACCAAAATCACTTCCAGTATAACAATATTGAATATTATATTCATAATTATTTTTAAGCACCCAATTACTAATATTGCGCACATCTGTTGAGTCAAAATTAATAATAGTGTCCGCAAATTTTATACCTGGAGCGTTAGGATTTTGATCATTTATAATAATATAAAAACCAATTTCTTTTGCCCATTTTAGAACAGGTAAGCCTAGCTCACCACCACCTAAAAACAATATAGACTTTCTCATATGTAAATATTTTTTTGTTCACTATATGAAACTCGCTAAACAAAATTTAATCATACCTCTATAGGTCAAAATTAATTAAATTTCGCCATACTTATTTTATTTTTTATAAACCATAGGTAATGCAAGGGAGAAGCTGATAATTTTAAACTCTCAAAAAACGTGTTTGCTCGTGATAAGTTGCTTTTTATTGAATCATCTTTAATTATAAAATAACTAACTTGAGAGGTTCCTTCTTTCTCTATATAAGAATCGTACAGTTCATTTGAATATAGCAAAATAATAGGAGCAAATTTTATAATACTGTTTTCTCTCTCCATTTTGATAGAATATTCAACAGCTAACTTAAAAAAATCAAATTTTGGATTCGATTTTGGAAGTAATATTTCTGCTATTAAATCTCCTCCCAGATCCGCATGTAATTCTATGATAAAAATATTTCCATCTTTTGTAATTCTTAACGATAATATTAATATAGAATGAATGGTTTTGTTTAACCGAATCGTGAATTCTGAGACAAGTTTTTCAACCTTTTTTCTTATCATTGAATTATCAACCACTGATGGTATTCCAACTCCAAGTCCGCAAATTTGAAATTTTTCGTCGACTCCAACTAATTCATCCCACAAAGAAATAATCTCAACTTTACCATTTGACAATTTAAATAACACACTAACATCTATGCCTTCAATATACTCTTCTATTTCTGCTAAATCATTTGCCGAAGAATCACAAGCAGAATCTATAATTTCTGCCAAATTTTGAGGTTCATATACGATTGTTATGTTTTTCTTACCAATGAGGGGGTAATCCGGTTTTACTATTATTGGATAGCTTAAATCTAATTCATTAGTTTGTCCTTTAGCAAACTTACGCCCTTTCGGCATCCTGAAATTATTTTTTTCACAAAATTCCCTTAAGGCAGCTTTTTCAGTGGCCAGGGGTATTAAATCATGTGTCAAACCAGGTAAATCAAAGGTTTCCGATATTTTCGCGGCAGTATATAAAGCGGGGCCAGAAACTCTGGCAACCAAACCATTAAAGGAATACAAATTTTGAAATTTAAACAGCTCTTCTATTACTTCATTCGAATTATATGTACTAATTATAATCTTTTCGTCTGCAATCCCAAAACCAATTGCATTTGGATCACGATCAATAGCAATAACATTTAGACCAAGTTGTTTTGCTGATTTAATAATTGGCAATTGAGAATCACCTGCACCTAAACAAATGATAGTATGTTTATCGTTTTTCATAATTCTAATTTAGATAACTCTAACATCCTGATTTCAATATTTAAATAATGTTTATTGCGTATAAATTAACTCTTAATCCCATACATTGTGATTTCTCGGCCCAAACCTAATTCTGCCATATTATCATAAATATCCCTTTTAAGATTTGTTTTATTTGCAAGAAAGAAATTTTTTTCAAATGTCATTCTTTTAGAATGAATAAGGCTTCCTGCTTCCGGATTTCCAATATAATCATCTCCCATTAAAAAGAAAAATTCTAATGGGAAACTTGTTGTTTGGTATAAAACCTTAAACCCTGTTTTTTCTAGTAAATATCTTAATGAAGTGGAATTAAAATAATTAATATGATGTCGGGGAACCACCCACCATGGTTCTTTCTTTAAAGAATCAACAATCATTAATTGCAAAGGGTTAAAATCATTAGGACTGGTTATACAAATAATTCCATTCGGTAAAAGAATTTGATACGCCAATGTCAAAATATCAAGCGGGTTTAAAAGATGCTCAAGTACATTATTTAAATGTATAACATCAAATTTCCCGTGATTATTATAAGTTTCCTTATTAAAAAAATCATTAATCACATTTAATCCTAAATTTTTCGTTGAAAATTCAAAAGCAGGTAGCCCTGGTTCAAATCCTGTAACATCCCAGCCTCTTTCTGACGCAACCTTAAGAAAAAATCCAGGGCCAGATCCAATATCAAGCAGCCTTTTACTATACTTACCAAGAAAATGCTTCTCAAAAAAATCAATTTTTTCATTATGCTCAATTGACCACCAATCTGCATCTTTTTGGTGACTACTAATGTATGTGTCAATTTCATTCTGATAAAATTCTTCAGAATAGAAAGAGTCAACCTCTTCCTGATTTAATAATGGAACAATATGTTTAAATTTGCAATAATTACAATCAATAACATCATATCCATCTTTTTTCACTAAAACAGTTCCATTATGGTTATGATTATTATTATCTACCCAACTTATTTTCATTTTTTAATAATTTACTATTAGTCTCGCTATTTTTTTAACATCGGGATTCTTAACTGACGTTGTTTGTATTTTCATTTTAATTTGCAAATCTTTATGTTCTAGCAGTAATAAAACTTTACTCCTTAAATTAGTTTGGGCTATTTGACTATAGACTCCTGCAGTAATTCCAATACCTTTTTGTTCAAAAAGGAGTGAAGACTGTAAATGATCTTCCGATAGACAGACATAAATTGCGGGGATACCAATGGAAGCTAATTCATAAGCCGTTTGCCCAAAAGAAATAATGGCTAAATCCGACTTCGCCATTATTTCTGCAATATTAGGTCGATTAATCAATAGATTATAATTAAAACATGAATTTGCTAATTTCTCTATCAATTTATCTTTTCTACTGTATCCTTCACCTATTACTATATTTGCATGAAATGGATGAGAAATATTGTCTAAAGTATCAACCACAAAATCTATCAAGTTTTTAGGATCTGTTGCACCCATAGAAACTAAGATGTTGGGTACAATATTTTCTGGTTTGGGATACGTTTTTAGAAACTCTTTTCTTAAAATTACATATTCCCAACCCGTATATAATTTACCTTTAAAATCATCCCAATTCATTCTTTTTACTTGGGGAACCGGGGGATAAAATGCCAAATCCGCTTCGAGTCGTTTATCCTCCGGATCATCAATGGTTACAACTTTAATACCTGTTGCTTGTTTAATTTCTTTTAAGGAAGCACGAGCTAATCCATCGCGAACATCCATAATCAGAATTTCAGCATTCGTTACTTTAATGCAATTTGTTAGCCAATCCCTGTAATTAAAATCAGTATCATTGTGTTCAGCAGCGATTACAGTATAAGTACTCTTCACTTTTTGAATTCCCAATTCGGATTGCCGCATGGCAAAAGTAATGTTGCAAACATCATTATCCAGTAGTTCATCAGCAAGCGCAAGACACCTTACAACATGCCCCATCCCAATTTCAACCGAACCATCACAACGAAAGAGAATATTCATTATTATTCCTTTGTTAATCTATGAAATCCAGTGTGAGCTGTTGGCGTAGTTAACAATTCCTGAGCCGACGTTTTTGCAATAATACTAAAAACCTCATCAACAGCCTTAGCATAGAGCTCAACATCATTCAGAGAGTGTGCGAACGAAGGTTTAAACTGACGGAATCCAAGAAAGCCACGTTTGAGCAATTCTATTACAAAAAAAGTAGCAATTTCCTGTGAATATTTTCCGGGAAATGCAAAATGACCTAATGTAGGGATCCCGGAAACATGAATATCCAAATGATATTTATCAGATTTATCCTGCCAAATTTTTTGAACTTCCTTACCAATAGCTATTATATGTTGTGCAACATTTTCTTTAATGTATTTATTTATTGTTGCAATGGCGGCTGTAGGGCCAATTCTTTCGGTCCAATTTGTACTTGAAACAAAAGTAGACTGTGTTGCTTGCATTACTTTTTCAACCCCAATAACTGCGGCCATGGCATAACCATTTGCAATAGCTTTTGCAAAAACAGCAATATCGGGATTTATTCCATATTTTAAGTGAATACCTCCTGCGCACATCCTAAACCCACTAGTTATCTCATCAAATATTAATACTGCTCCAATTTTAGCCGCAAATTCTTTCAATTTTAATAATACCCCAACTGGGGCATCTTCTCCTCGAGCAGGCTCAACAACTATTGCTGCAATTTGATTTTCTTTTCCTTTAAATTTTTCTGAAATATTTTCAATATCTTCAAAGTAAAATGGCAGGGTAGTTCCTGTTAATCCTTTGGGCACCCCATTAGGTTTTAATCCAGGCATAAGCTGCCCATCAAGAGCATCGTTCTCACCAAGATTCGAAGCCAGATACCAATCCATCCAACCATGATATCCACTAAATAATACAATATCTCTTTTAGTATGCGCTCGGGCAATCCTAACTGCTAATGCCATTGCTTCACCTCCGCTTCTTGTATATCGCACCATTTGCGCCCACGGATGCAATCCAATTAATAGCTCGGCTAATTCTACTTCTTCAGGACAATTCAGAGATGATGAACTTCCATTTTTTATAGCCTCAATTACTGCTGAATCTACATCATCATCCGCATATCCTAAAATATTAGCACCAATTCCCATAATGCTCATATCAATGTACTTGTTACCATCTACATCCCATACATTTGTACCCTTTGCTTTTGAATAATATGCTGGCCATACTTCGGGCGCAAACATTTCAGGACGTTTAGATAAAAGCTGTGTGCCTCCCGGAATTATTTTTTTTGCTTTATTATAAAGAATTTTATTGCTCATATCGATTTATTTTATTTACCCTTTATTTGTTATTTATGTTATGTAAGACTCTATTATTAATTTATGAAATTGTCTTTAAAGCACCGCCGTCGATTGCTATGGTAGTGCCAGTCATATAATCAGAAAGATTGCTTGCAAGAAAAGCTACTAAATAACCCATTTCTTTTGGGTCTCCAAATCTTCCTAGCATTGTATTTTCTTCAGCATTTTTTTTCCACATCTCAAATGAAATATTATTTCTCTGTGCGTTTATATTTCCAAGTTCATTCATACGATCTGTTATAAAAGGACCCGACATAACACAATGAACGCGAATTCCATCTCGTGCTGTCTCGATTGCAATGGATTTACTAAATCCTGCTACAGCATTTCTAAAAACATTTGAAAGCACTAAATCACCAATAGCACTTTTTATACTCGTACTGGATAAAATAATAATTCTTCCCCAATTATGCTTTCGCATTGACGGGATAACGAACCGACATGATCGCACTACACTCATTAATGTTAATCCATAGGCTGAAAAGTATTGTTCATCACTTATTTTGTCACTTGATCCAGCAGGTGGCCCTCCTGCATTAGTAACAAGAATATCTATTCTACCAAATTGTTTCATTACTTCTTTAAGAAAAGAAACCAATGAATCTGCTTTCGCAACATTCGCGACTCGATAAAAAATATCTTTTCCAGTAATCTCTTTTATTTGCTTGGCCGCTCTTCTCAACTTGCTTGATGATCTGGAACAAATTGCAACTTCACAACCTTCCTGAACCAAGACTTCTGCAACTCCTTGACCAAGACCTGCACTTGCCGCCATAACTACAGCTACTTTGCCTTTTATATCTAAATCCATATTAAAATACTTTAAAATTTAGTAAATATCCTCAAGTCTTATCATAAAATTTACAGGTAAAGACTTGTTAATTTTTTTTCCAATTATATCACCAATATTTTTAGGATCAATTCCACCTCCTGGACGTAATTCCACCAAATCCTGCTCTCGTAAACAATGGCCAACATTAAGATTATTAGATAAAAATAGACTTCTTCGTTGTAAAGTTCGATCTTTAATTTCCGCTTGTGAAAGGTTTTTTGAATCGCCAAATGTTAATCCGGCATATCTTACAAACTCACTACACATCTTCCAGTTATCTGGATCAAGACTTACTCCCCAGTCTGGACCCTTCCATTCAGTTCTAGGTGCTAAATGCTTGAAAACGACACTTGCGCCTTTTGCCACCGCAATTGAAGGCATAATGACAGTATTTGTGTGGTCAATGAAACCAATCACTACACCGTATCGGTCTTTCATTGATTTAATACAATCCAGTTGTGCCATTTCCGGAGGAACACCAATGCTATGATCAGAAGCCATTACATGCTGACCGTGCAAAATTCCAAATTGAGTAGATGTTCGTTGTTTGATTCGATTCACAGCCCAATCAATTTCTTCTAATGTCCCCATTAATGTAGATAGCCAAAAAGGCAAACCTGAATCAGAAATGACATCTAGCATTCTTGGATTATTCAGGTCCATAGCATTTACACTTAGCACATCCACTCCTGATCTTACACAGGTTTTTACCAATTTTGGTGATAAACAGGCAACTTGAAATATCAACCCACATGTCTTTGCGGTCCCCACTAACTCTTTAATTTGATCGTCGGAGAATTCCCTGTTCAAATATACTTTATGTCCAGGATCACTTTTAATATATAGGTCATCGGCCAGCGCTAATTGAAATTCGATCCCATCAGCACCTACTTTTGCTGCTATTTCAATCATTTTTAAAGCAAGGGTGAAATCTCCCTGATTTGCTTGTCCTTCTTCAGCAAAGAACAATGGAGGCAAGCCTTCTCCACATTGTTTTTTTCCTATTTTTATTCTCATATAATCAGTGAATTATCTCCAGTTTAAACTCATGTTTTAAATTAGCTATAAATAAACAACGTTTTTATTTAATATTTGGGCTAAAAATACAATCCAGTACTCTTTTTCCAGCACGAATATCCAAATCAAATTGCAAAATTCCCTTTTCTACCATCCTAAAAAAGTATTTCAATTCTTCAAGATAACGTCTGTTGTTTTCAAAACAATAATTTATGACGGATAATGAAGGATCATATACTATACCATCTTCTAAAACTCTTATCCGTTCATCACCACTCTCAAGTAATTGTATATCATCTGGTAAAAATCTTTTCTCAGATACTTTCCAATAATTGATTGAGTTTTTTCTAAAATTTGTAGTGATAAATCCCTCACTTCCAAAAATTCTCATCTCACTTCTTGGAAGTCGAGCTAAAAAGTCATCTACCACACTTATATATATATATTTTCTTGTTCTTATTTGACAAGAAACAAAATCTTCAACAGATATATTTAAGTTACTTAATTTCGCTTTCCAACCCATTAAATCTTCAATTTCACCAAACAGCCATCGAATTGTATCAAAAGTGTGGCTCATGCTTGTTAATAGCACGCCGCCGCCTAACTCTTTCTGTGCGGCATATTCCTTACTATAGTCTTCACGAAAATGCCAATCTGGTAAATACCAACCAGCTGACATTTCTACATGATATATTTTCCCAATTAATTCCTCTTCAATTATTCTCTTTAATGCTACTAACCCTTCATGAAATCTGTAACTTTGAGCCATCATAAAGGTAATACCATTCTCTTTAATAACCTTATCTAAACAGTCAATATTCTCTAAAGATACAGATAACGGTTTTTCCATTAAAATATGAATCCCTTTTTGAGCAAGTTCTATTGCTAAAGAGAGATGAAGGTTACTTGGTGTTGCAATGATAGCGGCCGTGGGTTTTGTCTTTTCTATTGCTTCATTAATATCGGAAAAGTAAATTTCAAATTGATGTTCATTGGCAAATTCCCCTAATCTTGTTTTATTAATATCACATAACACCACATTTACTCCAAGTTGACGAGCATTTAACGCATGTCTTCGACCAATAGAGCCACAACCAATTACAAGAATATTCATTTGATTTTTCTCCATTTCATTAATTTATATCATAATATTTATCATAATTTTCCTTACCAATCCAATTTTCATTGACTTTAATTAATTCGGGTTCTGCCTCAATTAACTTAACAACATCCCACATTGTAAATAATCTATCTAAACTATAAAGTCTTTTATACACCTTTCTTACGAATTCTAAATCATCCTGATGGTCAAGAGTCCATCGTAAATGACCAAGATCCCTATCGCAATAAACAGTCTCACTCCGGAAAAGGTCTTTATTACGCCATATATAACTAGTAACCGCCTCTCCTCTATCAACAGGGTTTTTAGCTTCAGACCAAGCTTGTTGAATGGCTTTAAAAGAAATAACTTCTGCATCTGTTCCATCTGGAAATTTATTAACTTTTTGCTTATTTACTCCGGCTCCAGTAGCCAGGCTAACGTAATCTACTTTGTCACTCTTTAAGAATATTTCTATTATTCTGCCTATCTGAAAGGGATCAATTAATGGACAATCACCAGTAATTCTTATAATTGCATCTGCTTTATAAAATTGGGCTGCTTTATAAAACCGATCCAAAACTTCATTCTCACTCCCGCGAAAACAAGGGATTGCTTCTGAATTGCAATATTCTTCCAAAATATCATTTTTACTATCAATGCTTGTTGCAACAACAATTTCATTGATTTCTGGAATAGACCTCAGTCTATTCCAAATATGCCAGATTACAGGACGACCAGATAGATCTGACAAAACCTTACCTGGTAAACGAGTTGAACCCATTCTTGCTTGTATTAAAGCAATTATTCTATTGTTCTTTTTAGACATGTTTTTTTATTTAAGGTTTGCAAATGATATTAAAACTAAAGGCCAATAATAATTTATAAATAATGTAGATTACTGTTGCTTTCAAAGAACAGATTGATTACAACTAATTATTATCAGTACTAATTTTATTTCGAATATTTTTTAATGGTCTTAAACCATCGGAAGGATCTGTCCTCCAATTTCTGTCCCTTAATTCAGATTTTGTTGGTCCAACAATTCCGTCTCCATCTGTTTCAAAGTCACATTTAATTTCATCAATCACAGATTTAATTTGGCCTGGCAACCAGCAATGTCCAGCCCGAAACTCTTCTCCTAATCCATCAATATCAAGATGAAATTCAATAAAACTACAATTATAATGATGAATTGCTCTTGATATCACATTTTTAGAAACTGTATGATCAGAATATCCAAAATCCAAATCAAAGTATTTATTAAATCCTTTGATTTCATATTTTAGCGTGTTAATTGCTGCTAAATTCGCTTCATTATAGGGAGTAGGATAGGCGCTAGTACATTTCAGTATCGTAATTTCTTTAGTCTTATATCCTTTTATACTTCCAAGAGCAGCTTTAATCTCACCAATAGTTGCCATTCCCGTAGAAAACACTAATGGTTTGCCTGTAAGGGCACATTCCTGAAACAACTCTTTCCATAATAATTCGTAAGAAGCAATTTTGTAAAAATCTACAAAAGGTTGCAATTCTTTCACCGCTTCTAAATAAAAAGGCGTACAAGAAAATTCTATACCTAATTCGTGAGCATATTTGGATAATTCGGGAATAAACTCTAAAGGAAGTTCCCAATCTTTTCTTTTGCGGTGTTCTTCACTTTTCATCAAAATTTCTGGTGCAAATAGCTTATCGATTTTAAATAACTGGAATTTAACTCCAGTGCAGCCTATCTCAGCAGCCGCTTTGACAAACTTTTTGCTTCTGTCTATATCTTTATTATGATTGGAAGAAACTTCTGCTATAAATTTAACATCCATAATTATCGTTCTTTAAAATATCTTTTACTTTGTTAATGACATATTCCTGATTCTTTAGTTTTTCTGTATTAGCAATTGTTTAGTTTAGTCAATTTTTTTTATTTCATTAATAATATAATCAACAACCTCATCACTCAAAGCAGGATATAAGGGTATACTTAAACATCTTTCATAATAACGTTCAGCATTTGGACATTTTCCTTTTTCATAATTATACTTATTTTTATAGTAGGGTTGCCAGTAGACAGGGATATAGTGTATTTGGCAAAATATATTACTATTTTTTAAGGCTTTATAAACATCATATCGTTTTTGATATCCCTCTGTAAATTGAATAACATATAAATGTGGACAGATTGATGCATCATTAGGAAAAGAAGGGTTAACAATTGATTCTATTTTATCAAATTCCTTACTATACTTATTAGCTATCTTAATTCTTCGCTTTTTAAAATCTTCTAGATGTTTTAGCTGAGCATTACCTAAAGCACATTGAAAATCCGTTAAACGATAATTGTATCCCATTTCTTCCATTTCATAGTACCAAGGCCCTTCTTTTCCATCATATATTTCCATATTCCGAACCATGCCATGTGAGCGTAATAAACGTACCTTCCTTGCTAACTCATCATTATTTGTCAACACGGCTCCACCTTCTCCAGTAGTAATGGTTTTAACAGGATGAAAAGAAAAAACAGCTAAATCAGTATGTGAACAAGAACCACATTGATATTCTACTCCTTCATGAGTATATGAAGATCCTATAGCGTGAGCTGCATCTTCAATAATGGAAAATCCATATTTGTCACCTATACGCTTGATTTCTGGCAGATTAGCCGGGGTTCCAGCAAAATCAACAGGAATAACTACCTTCGGCGGTTTATGTGTTTGGCAATACTGTTCTAATAATTCTGGTGATATGCATAAGGTTTCAGGATCAATATCTATAAAATCAACTTCTCCACCACAGAATTCAATGCAATTTGCAGAAGAAAGGAAAGTGTTTGGGGAAGTTAGGCCAATATCTCCATCAGAAACGTCTAATGCCCTACATGCCAGGTGCAATGCAGCAGTACCATTTGCACAAACAATGGCATTCTTAGCTCCAGTTAACTCACATAATGATTTTTCAAACTCAGCGGCTCTGGGACCAGTCGTCAAGAAAGGGGATCTTAGGACTTCTTCAATAGCGGAAAAATCCTCCTCAAAAATCCATTGTTTACCGTATGAAATATTTTTGTTTTTGGACATCGTTTAAAAGTTTTGAAATGTTACTATGAATTCAATTTTTCTAATTCCAGGTATTGTTCTAAATTAAGAAATTCAGACAATTCTCCTTTTGTCATCCATTCTACATTATTACCACTTGAGTGAATAAAACCTGCAGGAACTTTAATTCCTTTCTTAATTCGTTCTTTATATCTATGCCAATTATTTAAAGTTGGTAATATTTTATAATACCATCCATAGTCAAATGTTCCTATTGAATCTTCTTTGCTTACCATAACTTCATGTATCTTGTTCTATCTGGTAAATAAAACTTTAAAATACTGAACGTCAAAACATTAAACTACTATTTTTAACAATAGTTATCACCAAAGTTGTTAACATACATGATTGAATATCAGTTGTATAGTTGTTTTCTGTCATGTACTTAGGATTTTCCTTTTAACATTGTTTATAATTTAAATTCGTCTCAATATTTTTTCATAAAGTTATTAACATAATATGATCTGTACCAATCAATAAACGTTTTCAGCCCCTGATCTATTTCAGTAACAGGTTTAAAGCCATATTCCCGGTTAATTCTTGCAATATCAGCAAAAGTTTCTTTAACATCCCCGGCTTGCATTTCAACAAAGTTTTTCTTTGCTTTTTTATTCAAAAGTTTTTCAAGCGTTTCAATAAAAGTCATCAAACTTAGAGTATTTGAGTTTCCTATATTATAGAGTTCATAATTCCTTTGCTGTTTTTTTGTAATAATAATTTTCATAATCCCATCTATAATATCATCAATATAGGTAAAGTCTCTTTTTAGGTTTCCATGATTATACACTTCAATTGGTTTCCCTTTCAATATAGCTTTTGTAAATTTGTAATAAGCCATATCCGGCCTCCCCCATGGTCCATATACTGTAAAAAAGCGTAAACCTATTGTTTGTATCCCATATAAGTGTGAATAAGTATAAGCCATCAATTCGTTGCTCTTTTTTGTGGCAGCATAAAGACTAATGGGATGGTCAACATTATCATCTTCTGAAAAAGGAACTTTTTTATTATTGCCATACACCGAAGAGCTGGAGGCAAATATCAATCTTTTTATCTTATTGTGTCTGCATGCTTCAAGGATATTGAAAAAACCAACAATATTACCTTGAACATAAGTATCAGGATTTTCAATACTATATCTTACTCCTGCCTGAGCAGCAAGATTAATTACCAAATCAAATTGTTCCTTTTTAAACAAATCATTTAGTTTCTCTTTATCCTCAAGGTTCATCCTAATGAATTTATATTCAGGATATTTTGAACTTTGAACGGGAATGTGCCACTTTTCCGCTTCTCTTGATATACCTGTTTCTTTTAAACGGGTATATTTCAAATTCACATCGTAATAATCGTTGATATTATCCAAACCTACAACTTCATCCCCTTTTTCAAGAAGACGTTTAACAAGGTGGAAGCCGATGAAGCCGGCAGCACCTGTTATTAGGATTTTTTTATTTTTCATCATGAATGAATATTTTTCTTTTCGCTGTGCTTTTTTTTGAACCATTAAGAAGTTAAGGGTAGTTAAGAGGGTTTGACTTAATGTTCCTTAATACCTACCTGGTGGATTACAAGTCGGCAGGCCTTTAATGGGTTTATAGTTGGAGTCCTTAACCGATAGTATACTTATTCGCTTACATCTTCATTTTTACATAGGCTGCAACTTCCTTTTCCAGTTTTTGTTTCACAGTGCTCCATTGTAATGTTGGTGTGGTTATCATCTCCGGCCATTCTGAAAAATCTATATCATCAAAATAAACAAGACTTTTTAATACATTGAGTACATGGTACTGTTTGTACTTTTCTTTGTAAAAAGCAATCATCCGACGAAAGTCATAAATATCAAGCAAAAAGAAAATATCAATAAAATCTTTTACTCTTTGTCCACTAACGGCAATGGCATTCAATTTCATAGCTATGATATCAGGCAAAGACAAGAGCTGAATATCTTTTTCCTTTTCCGGTTCGGCTACCAGGGGATAACGGTGAGCAAGAATGTCTGTCATCACTCCTTTGACACTCCCTTTTATGGTGTTTTTAGCAGAGTAATATAGTTTAAAATCAAAATCAGAAGAGAGATTTTCAAGCATTGGTTCTACATCAAAATCAAAATTTGAAAACAAATCCAGGTCTATCGACTTACGGTGTCCGATTTTGAGTGCTATTGCTGTGTCTCCGGCAAGAAAAAAACCTTCGAGGTAGGTTTTGGATTGAAGTTGTTTTAACAATTCCAATGTGTTGGCGTTGACTGCATTTTTATATAGCATCGAAAACTGCTTTTTGGAACATGAAAAATCAGAGAGACAAAGTTTAAGGTTTTGGGGTCAAGCCAGTTTATCCTTTTTAAGGTGTTTAGTACCTCCTCTTTGCCATAGCGGTTCATAATCTGCTTTATTTCTTCCATATTCCCCAAAGACATTACCCTTTCGATGATTAACCGTTTTGACTTCTCCTCATCGATATTGGCGATGTTAACATCCCAGAAATAGGCTTTATTTATGTACTCTATCATTGTTTTGGTTTTGAACAACCTGATAAAGATACGAAAAAAAGAGACCGGTTATATTCTTTCGTTTTGAAAGAAAAGTATTTTTTTTGAACCATTAAGAAGTTAAGGGTAGTTAAGGGATTTGGCTTAATAGTTTTAATGTAACAGATATTCGAAAGCGGGAATTACTTCAATGTTTAATCCTTCTTCTACGAAACTGTCTTTATCCTTTAGTGTTATTATTTTCCCTTTATTCAGTTTAAAGAATTGCATTGCTTTTTTCAGGCCACTGATTTCTCTTTCGAGATTATCGGGGGTTAATTGATAGCA
>VAPE01021658.1_pt1 | contig 29200 bp, 27 predicted proteins | sample 3393911 | NCBI WGS metagenome assembly VAPE01 (sample SAMN08290436, study PRJNA428436) | hydrothermal vent metagenome | isolation source: Deep-sea hydrothermal vent chimney | place: Atlantic Ocean: South-mid Altantic Ridge
ATTTATACCGGATTGTGCATGTTGAGATACTGTATTCGAGAAGCAATTTTCTTCCGACTTCCGGCTTCTGACCTCTGACCACCTGCAATAATAATTACATATTACATCAATCTCCCACTAAATTCGCAGTAGAACCGAAAAAAATTATCTTTGTCATGAACAACATTTCTTTGGACTCCAATATTATTTGAGAATAAAAAAACCGAAACATGGCGCGTCACAACGAACTGGGAAAAGAGGGAGAACAGCTGGCATTGCAAATGCTGAAAACCAAAGGTTACACCATTCTGGAAACCAACTGGCGTAACTATAAAGTTGAGGTGGACATCATTGCCACAGACAAGGACGAGCTTGTAATAGTGGAGGTTAAAACCCGCAGTACCGATTACTTTGGTGACCCGGAAGAAGCTGTGGGGCCGGCAAAAGCCCGCAACCTTATCCGTGCTGCTGAAGCTTACATCGAGCTAAACGATGTGGACATGGACGTTCGCTTTGACATTGTCTCCATAATTTTAAAAAACGGAAAATCCACCATAAATCACATTGTTGATGCTTTTTATGCGGCTGATTTTCAGTGAGAAAAGAATAAGGTCGTGAAGGAACATGCTGAAAGTTGTTTTTTCAGACAAAAATCTTATTTCCAATAATCATTCCTCATCATCACAGTGCTACATTGTCCCACTCCGCTTGTTTAGGTCTTTTGGGATACCGAAAGCATTTCGTCAATCGCTTTGCAGGCACGGAATCCGTCAGCAATGGCCGAAATAGCATCGGCAGTACGGTTGACAGCATCGCCACCGGCAAAGACTTTAGGATCGCCGGTTTGTTGTTTTTCGTTGACAACAAATCTGCCGCGTTCAATTTTGATGGTTCCCTCAAATTCTTTTTCAAGAAAACTGTAATCACCCATCTGGCCAATGGCAGCCATAACCGAAGTAGCCTTGATAATGGTGTTGCTGCCTTCGATGGCAACCGGTTTGGGTCGTCCGCCACGTTCGTCAGGAACCATTTCGGCTTTCAGATATTCAATAGCTTTTACACGGCCTTTTTCATCTTTGTGAACTTTTATGGGAATACCCTGCGGAATAATGTGAACACCTTCGGCTTCGGCGCCTTCGATTTCTTCCCAATCGGCAGGCATGTCTTGTACGCGACGACGGTAAAGAATAGTAACATCAGCGCCAAAACGACGGGCTACCCTTGCCGCATCGATGGCAACATTTCCTCCACCTACAACAACAACTTTATCACCGATATCCACTTTGTCGCCTGAATTAATCATATACAGGTAACGGAATGCCTGCATGGAGCCTTCGGCATCTTCACCATCAATGCCCAACGACCAGGCATCGGGGAAACCAACACCCATGAAAACGGCATCGTACTTGTCGTAAATATCTTTAAAACTAATGTCTTTCCCCACTTTGGTGTTGAAATGAATGTTCACGCCGATACTTTGGATATATTCAATTTGTTTATCCAGACTTTCGATTGGTAACCGGTATTTAGGGATGCCGTACATGGTAGCACCACCCGCTTTGGCATTGGCTTCGTAAACGGTTACATCGTAACCACGAAGTGCCAGATAATAAGCGGCAGTAAGACCGGAAGGCCCGGCTCCGACAATCCCCACGGTTTTTCCATTGGCTTCCCTGATTTCAGGATTTACAATTTCGCGGGTGATATCAGCAGTGGCAGCTGTTTCGGTGGCATAGCGTTTCAACCAGCGGATAGCCAGTGCTTCGCCTCGTGTAGCAATGGCACAAACATCTTCACAATGGCGGGTACAAACCTTACCACACATTTCGGGCAGGGGATTGTTATCGTAGATAATACGGACGGCATCGGCATCATTACCTGCGGCAATAGCGTTGATGTATTCCGGAATGTGCATATGCTCGGGACAAACTTCGGTACAAAGTCCGCAGCTGATACACCTACTGGCTTCGGCACGGGCTTCGGCTTCGTTGTATCCCAAAACTACTTCTGCAAAGCTTTTCACGCGCTCTTTGCCTTCGAGTTCTGGCATGGGAACACGATTAAAGACGTTGAGAGAGGTATTTTCTGTGCTGTAGAACGAAATCTGTTTCCTTCCATCCGGATTGTCTTTTCCAGGAGTCCAAAGGAAACTGTCGGGATCTTCACTGACATACAGATAATCTTTTGTCAGACTCAAGCTTCCCGTGGGGCAGACCTCTACACACAAAGCACACCAGCAGCAGCGACCATTGTCGATGCGCGGACGTAAACCCGAATCCCCCTTTTTGCCATCATAACCATCGACATGAATCATATCAATGGCAGCATTTTGGCAGATTGTGGAGCAGTTACCACAACCGATACATTCGTCCAAATCGTTGTAATGAAAACCACGATAACGATCTGCGGCTTCTTTCGATTCCTTTGGATAGGAGATGGTGTGTGGTGTTTTCCCGAACTGCTTGAGAGCAGACAGGGGTTTCAGTGTTCCGTTTAGATCAAAAAAGCTCATATCTTTTGTTTTTTGCCTTATTCTGTATATTAACGTTCGATTTCCGGTGGACAGGTTCCCAGACTATTCATAATGGCTGAAACATCAGCCACATTTTCACCTGGCAGGAGGTTTTCGAGCAGGGTAATACCATGCACATAAGCGGCACCACGAAAATGGGTTCTGCGCGGATGGGTTGTGCCATCACTTACAATATACATTCCTATTTCGCCCCTGACAGATTCAGTACGAGCATAAGCATCTCCTTTGGGAAGTGTCCATTTAAACGGGTTGGGAATACGGTTATAGTATTCGCCAGAAGGCATCTTTTCTATCACCTGCCGGATAATACGAATAGATTGTCTGATTTCCTGACGGCGAACCAAAGCGCGTGCCCATATATCACCGCCTTCCGCTGTAGGCACAATAAAATCAAGTTTATCATACACCTCGTACGGATCGTCGATGCGGATATCGCTTTTAATGCCGCATCCCCGCAAAACAGGTCCCACAACGCCCCATTCTACAGCTTTATCTTTGGAAATTACGCCTATTCCCTGGGTTCTTTTCTGAAAGATAGTATTCTCAAACATCAGGTCATCGTAATCTTTCAATCTTTTTTCGAGATAGTCCATGGTACGAAGTACTTTGTCAGCAAACCCTTCGGGCAGGTCACGACGAACACCGCCCGGCCAAATGTACATGTGATAAATACGACCGCCCGTAAGTTCTTCAAAAAGGTCGAGGATATAATTCCGATCGCCCACACTCCATTGACCCATAGTATAAAGTCCCAAAGAAGCATTCTGTCCGCCATACCAAAGCATATAAGCTCCCATACGGGCCAGTTCAAGCATTAATACACGGATATATTTGGCTCTTTCGGGAACTTCGCGGCCCTCAAGCAACTCAACGGCACGGGCATATGACTCCTCTACCGGATCGGGTTCGGGAACACAAAAGCGGCACAATAAAGTAAAACTCTGAAGCCAGTTTCTTCGTTCCTGTAGTTTTTCAAAAGCGCGGTGCAGATAACCTACTTCAGTACGGGCTTTGACGATGGTATCGCCTTCTACCTGCACTTTAACCATCATATTTCCGGTAATACCCGGATGCTGAGGCCCTATATATAATGTTGTTGCCTTTTCTCTCATTTTATCTTGAGTATTTTTTTGCAAAATCAGGTATTTCTTCTCCATCACGCCTGGCAATAGTTTCGCGTACATCCTGTGCGTCTTCACGACCCGGCCGCTGCCAGAAGGTTTTCTCGGCATAGGCAGCCGTATCAAAATCGCGACGGAAGGGTGGTGGTCCCTGCCAGTCTTCGAGGAGAAAATCTTCGGGAGCCTCCAGCCCGGTAAACTGTACACCATACATTTCGCGCATTTCTCTTTCGTAGGTGTTGGCCTGGCGCCAAATCATATCCACGTTATCCATAACCGGATTATCACGGTCAAGCCGGGTACGAACAAAGACTTTGATTTTATCAACTGGTGACCAAACGATAAATACCACTTCCAGCTCTCCTTCTTCTAACCAGTCAACACAAATAATATCCGAAAGGTGAATAAATCCCATTTCATCTTTCAGGTAAAAGAGTATGGAAGGAATAGTTTCCTTTTTTACAGCAAAATCCAGCCGGTTATCATTAAAGTCGTTTCTCTCTGCGGCATCCGCAAAGTTGGCCTTAACCTGCCCAATAATCTTTTCTTTTAGTTCTTTCATTATTTCAGTTTTTTACCAGTTGTAATCCGGCATAACCCAGTTTGGAATGATTTTCTTTTGGTTTGCACGGTACCACTCCAAATTTTCCTTGTACTGTTGTGCTCCGGTGGCCCTGCCTGCTGCAATCCGTTTTTGCAATTGGGCAAAACCTGACAGAACAGCTTCAGGACGGGGCATACAACCGTTGATATACACATCCACCGGAAGATATTTATCCAATACATTAATGGTATTATATGAATCGTAATACATACCGCCGTTGATGGTACAGGAGCCAAAACCAATTACATATTTAGGGTCTTGCATCTGTTCGTAAACCCGGATGACTCTTTTTATGGTCTTTACCGTAAGATAACCGGATATGAGTAACACATCCGCCTGCCGTGGTGTGGCAGCGCCTCTCACGCCAAGACGCTCGGCATCGTAACGGGATGTCATAGTCGGAGGGATTTCGATAGCGCCACAACCGGTTCCGTAGGCTAACATCCAGATCGAGTGCTTCCGCGCCCAGTTTTGAATAATATCTACTATCTTTTGAGAATTCTTATCGTTCATCATAACATTGTCCTTTTAAAAAATTACAGCTTGTAAAATGGCGAGGAGGCCGAAAAAAGTTGGCCATCCCCAAAACCAACGAATAGATTGCTCGGTGCGATACCGCACGGTCGTATTGGAATAAAGTACGGGAATCAGGTACAAAGCAAAGGTTTTAAGGAGTAAAATAATGAGGTTGTCAGCACCTCCAAGGAACAGGTCCACATAGAGTGTCAGTTTGACAAACGCAAAGACAGAACCCGAAGACATCATGGTAAATAAATATTTTCCGCCGTTTTCAGAGGCCGGCCCCGAGGCTAATTCAGCCGGAGCAATAACAACATCAAAAGGAGAATACCCAAACATTCCCAACATGGCCATAACGGCGGCGATGAAAGCAAAGGGAGACGAGAACATCAGCCAGGTGCCGCTTTGGGCCTGTGCAGCCATCAATCCGGTAATAGAGGTAGTGTGGTGTTGAATCATTATAGCTACCAGCGCCATCACCCAAGGAATCTCGAAGCCAACCATCTGGCTCAGACCACGGGTAACGCCAATGGCAGAGTTGGGGTTACCGGTTTGCCCGGCGCCGAGTGCCATTCCCAACGGACCGAAAGTCATGATATAGAGGAGGAAAATTAAATCTCCCTGAAAGTTCAGGTTCGGAAACCATTGGTTATGGGTTAATACCGGAACTATCATCAGCGTTACTATCGATGAAACCATCAGAAAAGCGGGTCCCAGATGATGCATAACCCCGTGATGAATGGCTGATTTCTTAGAGGCCAGTTTAAAAGCATCGATAAAATTCTGGTAAAAAGGCGGGCCTTTCCGGTTTTGAATCCGGGCTGTTATTTTGCGGTTCAACCCGCCATAGGTCATCCCCACTACAAAAGCCAGCAAAAAAGTGACTACTGCACCTAAAATATTCATTAATACTACTTCCATTGATCTATTTTTTTAGAACAAGACGTTCTTAAATAACAACACAACTACAACAAAAACAATTACATATATGGTGTAGGTCTGTCCGTTTCCGGTATAAACCCTTCGTATAAATTCAAATAACGATTCCAGACCCTCCGCAATACCGGTGTAATATTTATCAATTTGCCGGCGCATGGCCGGAGCCACTGCCCGTAGGAAAGGCTGCATAAATCCTACCGAGAAAGTGAGATTTTCATTTTCTGCCGGCACTTCACCGGAGGTACTGATGTCCTTGGTGGTAACATACCGCGTGGTTTTAAATCCTTTCCAGGTAAGGAAGATAGCAAAGAAAACAAAAACGGCAATGATGTAATAAAGAATAGGCTGCAAGACAACCTGGTTGCCCCAACCATTCAAAATAACGGAAGAATTCCATAAATGTTTATATGAATCAGCAAAACCAAGGTCAACCAAACCGTTGTTGATAGGTTTCAAAATAATTCCGGGGAAAGTGCCAAGCACAAACATCATAACAGCCATGATAATCATGGGAACCACCATAACGGCAGGAGCTTCTTTTACATGCGCCCACTCTTTTTCTTCCTGTCCGAGGAAAAAGCCAAAAAGGAATTTATAACAGTAAAGAAATGCTGCGGTACTGGAGAAGAAAATCAGGATAACCAGTAAATAATGGTTGCTGGTTATCAGCGACTCATACAACATCCATTTCCCCACAAAACCACCCAGTGGCGGGATGCCTGCAAGGGCAATTATCGAAAATAAGGCTGCAAAAAAAGTCCATGGCATTTTGCGAATCAAACCGGTGACTTCATTAAAATTAGTGGTTCCGGTTTGTTTTTCAACAGCACCAACAACCATAAACAAAGTGCCTTTAAACAAGGCGTGCATTACAGCCAGAAATAACCCGGCCAGCATGGCCAGCTCAGTGCCAATGGCAATACCGGTGATAATGTAACCCAGTTGAGCAACGGAGGAATAAGCCAGTAGTTTTTTAGCATCATCCTGCTTGATGGCCCACAGTGTACCCAGTGCTGCGGTAATACCGCCGAGCCAGGCCAGTATCTCTCTGAACCACGTTCCCTGGGGAATTTGGTTTGTCATGGTTACCAAAATGATAACCATTCCGTAAATACCCATTTTGGAAAGAGCTCCGGAGAAAACGCTGGTATATGCCATGGGAGCGTTGCTGTAAGCGTCCGGAGCCCAAACGTGCAGAGGCATCATGGCAGCTTTTACGCCAAAAGCCATCAGGAACAGGATGGGAATCCAGATTTGCATGCTCAGACTCATATTGGGATAAAAGTGTATCATATCGCCAATCATAAAAGAGCCGCTAAGATGGTGTACAATAACAATAGCCATCAACATAGCATAGGCACCGATAGCGCTGAATACAAAATATTTGATACCAATACGCTGGATGTCATTTCCACTGTAAACGGTCATCAGGTAAGAGGTCCAGGTCATAATTTCCCAAAAGATAAAAAAGGAAATCAAATCCTGACTCAGAAGGATACCCATCATCGACATGATACTGAGGATGAAGTTAAAATAGAAATAACCTTTTCGTTCTTTTCCTTTCATGTAACCCAGGGAATAGATGGCGGCCATGGAACCAAGGCCGAGTACAATCAACGAAAAGAACCAGCTAAAGTGATTGACACCCCAAACAAGCGAAAATCCTCCAAGCGAAAGGTTTACATCTTTTCCTATGCCTACATAGGTAAAAAACAGATAAGCCGGCACCAGCACAGAAACCAGAAAAAGAATATCCTGAAGTACTTTACTCACTTTCCCGGCAAAGTAGGTTATTACCGCTCCTCCCAGAAAAATTAAAACTATTATATGTATCATTTCCATTGTATTATTCACTTAGAGGTTACTGTCTTAATGATAAAACATTATGAATATATTGACTCTTATCCATCAATCCGGCAGAAGCTTTGTGCAGGATGCCGGTAACTACATCGGGATAAAATCCGATAAGCAAAATCAGAGCGCCCAACACAAGCATGGCAAACAATGCATTGAAAGTAGGTTTCTTCGGTTCAACAGCAGCTTCTTTTTTGAAGAAATAGATCCGGTTGACAACCCGTAGATAATAAACCAGCTCAACCACACTGACGATAAGCACGAGTGCCATAACTAACATCATGTTGCTGTCAGCGGCAGCTGTCATCATCGAAAGTTTGCTCCAGAAGCCGGCAAAAGGCGGTAGCCCTACAATAGCAAAAGCTCCAATCGCAAACAGCAGAGAAGTGATAGGTAGATATTTCGACATGCCATTTACTTCCGTAATCTTTTTATCGGTAGAATTATAAACGAGATAACTTCCCGAAAAGAAAAGCAGTGATTTGGTAATGGCATGATTCAGCATCAGGAAAAGGGCGGCATAAACACCCTCTTTGGTACCGAAACCGAAAGCGACCAGCACCAGACCCATTTGGCCAATGCTGGAATAAGCCAGCATTCTTTTGAGTTTTTCCTGACGAATAGCAGCTGTTTCTGCCACAATGAGGGTAATCATACCTATAAGAATAAGGAAATTGAACGATCCGGAAAGGTCAAATATGGTGTAGGTATAACGGATGATGGCATAAACAGCCGCCTTTACCACAATACCGGAAAAAGCAGCGCCTACCGGACCTGGTGCTTCGGCATAAGCATCCGGAGCCCATCCGTTAAGCGGAAAGATTTCGGCTTCTATGCCCAGCGCCGTTACAAAGAAAATATAGGAGATAATTTTGTAAGTCGGATTCATCAGGTGAATTTTCCGGGCAATATCTGCCATATTCAAAGTGCCGAGTTGTGAATAAATGATCATAATCGCCAGCAGCAAAAAGGTGGAGGCGATAGAACCCATCATAACATATTTGAAGGAAGCCTCTGCGCTGTTGCGGCCTTTATAAAATGCAGTAAGACCATAGGCAGAAATGCTGGTAATCTCGATAAACACGAACATATTGAAAATATCACCTGTCAGCACGATACCTACAGATCCTGTAATCAGCATCATAAGCATGAGGAAATATTTCAGAGCTGGTTCGTAATCCACATTCCTTTTAAAACGATAGCTGTAAGCCCAGACCAAAAGCCCCAGGAAGATCATCAGGGTAACCAAAAACCCGGAAAATACACTAAATACAAGGTTAATACCAATCGGAGGAACCCATCCGGCGATAACCTCAACAATAGGTCCGTGAACCAACACGTGATTCAGCAGGTTAATGGCTAGTATCAGTAAATAGGTGAGTACCAGTCCCGGTACAATCCTGACCAGTTCTTTCCATATCATCCCAAGGAGTGGCATCAAAAAAGCCGCCATCAGGGGAATTGCTATAAATAATACCGGAGTTCCTACCATTTCAAATTCTTTATTTCGTCAATATTTAATGTGCCGTGATGCCTGTATAAGCGGATAACCAATGCCAATGCCACAGCTGTTACCCCAAAACCAATCACAATAGCTGTCAGCACCAAAGCCTGAGGAACGGGGTCAACCATTTTACTTACGTTTTTGAAGTTTTCCAAAAAACCGGGTGAAAAAATCGGTGCTGTTCCTCCTTTATAATAACCGATGGCCACAATCAGCAGGTTAAGACCGGAATCAATTACCGAAAGACCAATCACAATTTTTAATAATGATTTTTTCACCATTGCACCGTAAAAACCAATCAACATCACGAGCACGGCAGTTCCGTAAACGGCATAGTCTAATAGATGAAAATATGTACTATTCATTACTCTGTCCTTTTTCGTGTAAAATTGTGTAAATAACGCCTGTCAGCTCGGCGGCAACTTTAAAACCGACGGCGATGTAAATTATGGGGATAATACCTCCACTGAACAGATGGTTCAAAACGCCGGTGGGCAGGAAATTCTGCAGGAAAGTCCCTCCGTGCATAAATCCTAACAAACCAACACCGGCAAAAGTGATACCAGCCAAAGATTCTACCACGGAAAGAGCTGTGTGGCTAACAGAATAATTTTCGTAGGCCAAAAGCATCAGCAAAAAGCCGGTGGCGATAATAACACCGCCCTGAAAACCTCCGCCCGGTGACAAATGACCGTGGATAAAGACATAGGCTCCCAGTAAAATAATGGCGGGGAAGAGTAGTTTCGATCCGGAAGTTACAATACTGCTAGCCGAGAATAAAACCGGACGTTCGCCCACCTCATGCCGTTTTTTATATAGCAGGCTGCCGAGTACTGTAACAGCTAAAAAGAGCACGGTTACTTCACCAAGCGTGTCGAATCCCCTGAAGTTCACCACAATACTGGTTACAGTATTGGAAACTTTTAGTGTTTTAACAGTTTGTGCTAAGTATATGTCTTTTACTGCCTGAATGCCGGGAACGAAATGAGGCTGGCCGAAACCGATACCAAAAAAGGTATCTGCAGTATAATAACCCAGAACCGCCAACAATAATATAACTAGAACTTTCTTCATTTCACAGCGGATTTAAATTTTTCTTTCTTATCGGTTTCATCTTCCATTCGCACAGTATTGCGGATGGTGATAACGAAAATAATGGTCGTTAATGCTACACCAATGGCAGCTTCTGTCAGCGCTACGTCGGGCGCCTGAAGCAGATAATACAAAATGGAAAGAATCAGGCTGATAATTCCGGTAGCCATAACTGCATACAACAAATCTTTTTGTACGATTGCGTAAACGGATGCGGCAATCATTAACAACAGCAGAATTGATATTAAAATAAAATAGATCATGCTTTGCCCTCCTTTTTTTTAGTGTGAGGAACGACTTCCTGATAAGCGTCCATATTTTCTTTATCTTCACTTTTAATAAACGGGTAATGTCCTCTGCGGTAAGTGGCTCTGGCCAATGCGTGTGAGCTAATAGGGTTTGAGTAGGCGATGAAAATAATGATAATAAGTGATTTCCAAATCCATGAAGGCTCCAAAACCCCCACCCCCAATATCAGGCTCATTGCGCCAAGGGTTGTGGCTTTTGTTCCGGCCTGCAGGCGGTTGTAGATGTCAGGCATACGATAAATTCCCAGGCCGCCAAGAAACAAAAAGGAGCTTCCTATAATAAGCAAAATTCCGCCGATAATTTCCATAATACTCATAAGGCGCCCTCCAGATATCTTGCGATGACGATGACCCCGATAAAGCCAAGAACGGCATATACCAAAGCTACGTCAACATAAACGAAACGGTGAAACATATATCCCAACAGTACAAGGGCTGCAACACCAATGGTGGTCAGCGTATCCAGTGCTACAGTACGATCGCCGGCTGTAGGTCCTTTCACAAACCGGATAGCTGATAAGATCATTCCCAAAGCCATGAGCGTAAGTGCATAATAAATTATATAGGTCATAACTAAAAGATTTTTAAAAGTATTTTCTCAAAAGGTTCGGCAATTATTTTAAAAGCTTCTTCAGGATCAGTAGTTTCCACGTCAATCCAGTGAATGTAAAAGGTATCACCCACCACATCCACGGTCAATGTTCCCGGCGTAAGCGTGATACTATTGGCTAAAACCATTTTTGAGTAGTTGGTTGTTAATTTGGTTTTAAATTTCACAATTCCGGGATTGATAGGAAGGGAAGGAGAGATAACCCTTCTGGCAACATCTAAGTTGGCAACGACAAGTGCTTTTAGAAAAACAAAAAAGTACCAGATCATCCAAAAAATACGTACCGGACTTAAAATGGAAAAGGTACAACAGGTAAAGAGTCTGATACTTGCCAGTGACAGCGACATGGAGACAACTGCTCCCACAAGAACTTCCTGCCAAAAGAGGGTGCTGGTAAACATAAGCCACACCAGCATGAGGAAAATCCAGTTGAGAACAAATCGTCCCAGTTTTTGATTAAATGTTAAACTTTGCATAAAGTTAATTTTTAAGGTTTTATCCTAAATCATATTTTTTACTTTCAAAAATGGATTTTAAAACAACAGCTCCGGTTCCGCTGTTTTCGGTTTTTTTCAGCTTGGCAACCGAAGCCATCAGGCTGGAACTGCCTACCACTATGGGAGAGTTGAGGTCTAACCCTAAACAACTGACTGACAAATCCATAACGTGCCTTTTCAAGTTATTACGCTTCATATTTTCGGCAAAAATATATAAAAAGGCATGACATGATATCCCCATTTATCTATCTCCTTCTAATTTATCATTGGTATAAATAAATGGCTGGCTGTTAACCAGTTAGCAACATCTTTCACAATGGTGGGTATATCGGGGATTAAATACTTTAGTTCAGTCTATTATGAGCCTTTTTATTGTGAAAAAAGATGTTGTTATTTTATCACAACTTCAAATTTTGTTAATATTTTGAATTAGTATAAATTAAGGGGGCTTCTCATCGTTGGCTCTATGTTTTTATCCCGTGCATTACTTTAAAAACAAATCACAAAAAAAATATTTCAAATAATCCGAAACAATGCTGTCTTGTTTTATTGTATTTTTTGCTACTTTTACGAGAAATAATGAGCATTATGAAATCAAATATTTCAAAACGCTGGGCTCTTCTGGCAGCCAATGGTGTTATTGCAATCGTTTTTGGTGCACTTGCTATTTTTGTGCCCGGCCCTACACTTTTAACCGTGGTTACCTATTTTGGTATTGTTATTTTGCTGCTGGGTGTAGCTATGCTGGTCGGGGTAATTTCCAATATCCGGAACAGTCTTGGTTACGGTGCCGATTTGGCGGAAGCCATTGTGCTCCTGATTATTGGAATTCTACTTACATTTTATACCCAACAGTCGCTGAAAATTTTTGTCATTATTATTGGTAGTTGGGCGGTGCTCATGGGTTTGTTGCAGCTTTTCTTTGCATTTAATCTGGTACCTGAGTTAAATGGAAAAATCACCTTATTGATTAACGGCGGGCTTACGCTTCTTTTTGGTATTATCCTGTTTTTCAATCCTTTCCAGGCAGCAGTATTTGTCCTGGTATTGACCGGTATTCTGGCCATTGCGGTGGGAACCATCCTGATTATTGTTGCCATGAAAATGAAGAATTTCTTCAGGCAGACAGAAGAATAGCCGGATAAATTAAAAACGACTACATGAACCTGTTTTTTATATACTGTTGTATCTCACGCAACGAGGATATTTCCTGCGAAGCATTACCCATACGTACATAGAATTTCTCTGTTTCGTTTCCATTTTTGTTCTTCATTTTCAGATAAAGTGGTTGATCCGATGGTGTTATCCTGATAACACAAAGTGATTTTCCTGTTACTTCCGGAAAGGTTATCTCCAGATGCGCCGTGGAAAATGAAATTCCGAACTGGTTTTTTATGAGCCGGCGCAGGTGCAATTCAAATCCGTCAGCATCTTGCTTTTTCAGCGTGTTAAAATCAGGTTCCAGCCCCAGAACCTCACCGTTATCATTTACTCCGATGATTAACGAGCCTCCTTTTCCATTGGCAAAAGCAGCAATACTTTTAAGAATAACTGTTTCAAGTACTGCATTCACTTTTAACTCCCGATAGTCCCAGCGCAATGATGATTTAAACTCTGTATGTTCGGTTTCTCCTTTTTTAAGAATAACCGGAAGATCGCTTTCGCTGAGCTCATTGTCAGAAAATGAAGGCGTTGAATTTCTTGTCATTCGGTTTTTCTTTTTTCGCAAAGAAACAACTTCGAGAAAAACCAGAAAACCAAAAAAAAGAGCAATATAACCGTAAAGGTTTGCTTTAAAATGCTCCATTGATTGCAACTCTTTTTCCGTAGAAGTATAGGCCACAGCTCGTAAGCCAAGCGAATGTGGAATAAGGGACACATGCATCCAGTATTTTTGACCATTTTGAATAAACAGGTAAGAGCGCTCTGTCCGGGATGGCTCTTTTCCCCATTTTTCCAGCAGTCTGCCTATCTGCTCTACAGGAGGATCTTTCGACCCGACCACAGAGGTATCTGCAGAAAAAAGAGGAACCGTAAAATATTCAAATGGCGTTAGCAAACTAATAATGGGATGACGCATTTCAAGAACAGGGAATAAGCCCGTTTTTTGTTTGCGGAGATCATAAACAAAAGCAAAAATAAGGTCTCTCCCATCTTTCAACCTGATAATATTTGAGGAGAGAATAAGATCTTTTTGACGTGACCCTTTATGAAACAGTACCCGCCACAACGACTGTTTTCCGGAATGTTTTAAAAGTTGGCGTGTTTTATTAATGGAGACCTCATCAATGAAATAATTGTACGTATCTGTCCAGCGGCCAACTTCCTCTAATTTATTGTTCAATCGTACCCAATTAGTCAGGGTATCGTTTAAAATGGTATCGTAGGTGGTTGCCCATGTTTTTTTATCCCGTTCAAACAGGAAATGAAAATGATCCCCGAAAATAATCATCCCCTGCATCTCAGGACTGTTTTGTAGACGTTTGTATGCATAATGGTTTAAGAAATCAGGTGTCAGATCCTTATATCTCAACGAGTCGAAATTCTGTTTCAAAGTATCTGCTGCAATCTGGTTTTTTTTGAGAAAACCAACCACATGTGCCTGTAACTTATCTGATAAAGTTTTAATGGTTTGGTCTGAATATGTTTTCTCCGAGGCCGTAAGATAGAGACCCAAACTGACGATAACCACAAGAATTGAAGCCCAGAGTCGAATTTTTTTATTCATTAACTTATAAATTTCCGGTCAAATATAAGAGAATATCGGTTCTCTTATTTCAGGTATTTCTCCATCCACCCCACCCAGCGGCGGTAAATATCTGTTGTCCGGACAATATCGTGTGGGAAATGGGTGTTTGCAGGATATACATAAAATTCTGTCGTCACGCCGTTATCACGCAAAGCATGAAACATCTCGTAGCTATTCACAATAGGCACATTGGGGTCCCCGGCATCTCCCATAATCAATGTAGGTGCTTTGGCTTTGATAGCAAAGGCAATGGGTGACTGTTCACGCCAGATTTTCCAGTATTTTTTCACCCACGGTGAACCGCCGAAAAAGTACAAATCTCCTTTTTGGTAATAGGCAATAGTGTAATCCATCACCCAGTCGTTGAGTGCCGCACCGGAAACAGCCGCTTTCCACACCTCCGGATAGTTGCCAATGAGCCATGATGTCATGTATCCACCGTACGACCAGCCGGTAACGCCAATATTTGACTTGTCAACAATTCCCATTTCTTCTACCTTTTTTAGTCCGGACATTACATCTTTTCCGGGTCCTTTTCCGGTATTCCGGTAAATGGCATGTTGGTAAGTGTCGCCAAGGTTGATGCTACCGCGATAATTAGGCTGGAAAACCAGAAAGCCTTTTGCGGCCAGTAGCTGTACCAGTGGAGAGAAACGTATGGTGGAAGCGCCTTCCGGACCGCCGTGAATCACCAGCACCAGCGGATATTTTTTTTCTTTTTCAAAATTAACGGGATAAGTCAGTACACCATCTTCCTGAAAACCATCCAGCTTCCAATTGACGGCTTCATTTTTGGCTATGGAAAGCGAATCGACAAAAGCATTGAAATGGGTTAATTGGTGCGGTTGCCCCTTAACAGTTTTCATCACATAAAGCTCGGTGGGGTGCGAAGAGGTGCTTCCTGTAAAGGCAATGACACCTCTTTTGGAAACAGAAACACCATTGCTGCCGGGAAGTACATTGCCGGTATTCAATAATTTGGCTTTTCCCTGTACTGGCTGCTGCCACATAACCTCACGGGTTCCTTTTTCAGCCATTAAAAGCATGGATTTCCCATCAGGCATCCATACAAAGTTATTAATGTTTCGCGCCAGCGCAGCAGTAGCATCGCTGATTTTCCCGTTTTCACGAACATAAACTGCAAATCCGTTGTTTTGGTCACCATTGCGCGGACGCAAAAAAGCCAGTATTTTTCCACCGGAAGCAAAAACAGGATTGGTAGAACCTTCATCCGAAACAACCGGTTTTGTATTGCCATTTTGCACGTTCACCGAAATCAGAACCGAATGCCACGCGTTACCCTCCCAAACGTTGGGATATTCGCAGACAACAATGGCTTTTCCATCTTGCCCTAGGCGAGACCAGACCGGCGCCGACATAGAGCCCTGGTCAGTTCCCAGACTCCGGTTGCCTTTGGTAAGTTGTTTGGTTTTACCGCCTTTTGCCGGGACAACCCACAAATGCCAGGGTTGTACTTCAGCACGGGCCATGTAGTTGTTGTCGGTTACCCGGAAAGCATCTTCGTGATGTTTAATGGCTTTGGGATTGGGAACTGTATCCTGCGCAATGTAAGCGAATTGCTTCCCATCCGGACTCCAGGCATAAGTATCTATGCCTGTTTTGGAATTTGTGATTCTGACCGCATCGCCGCCGTCCATGGGCATAATATAAAGTTGTGTTTTTTTTGATTTTGGGTCTTTGGCAAGAAAAGCAAGCTGTTTTCCATCAGGCGACCAGCGCAGTGTGGACAGCCCTTTCCGCTGAAAAGTCAGCTTACGCAACGTGCCATCTTCCACTTGAACCAAATCAATTTCCTGTTTAGTTTTATCATTTTTCCAGTCGGGACGGGTGGCAATGAGAGCTATCTGTTTCCCGTTGGGCGAAATGTGTGGCGATGAAATTCTAACTAATTTTTTCAAGTCTTTCAGCTGAAAAGGTTCTTTTGCTGAAGTCTGTGAAAAGCCGGGTACGACCATGAGGAGACAGGCGAAAGTAACCAGGATACGGTTTATATTTTTCATGGATTAAAGTTTTGTTTTCTATAATTTCGCTTTGAAAATCAGTACTTTTCAAATCTGATATCTTTCGCACGCAACTGTAAAGAGGTCTGTCCCTGCCATGTATTTTCATCCAGATGGTAACAAAGGCTAAAGGATTTTCCCCGTTTCATTTCTTCGCAGTACTCACCCATGTTAAAAGCTATGGCCTTCAAAGGATTTCCCGAGTGGGCTTTGTGTACAGCCTCAAACTTCAGGTGACGTGGAACGCCGTTTCTTCCTACGGCTTTGGCATAACCCGTGTCAATCAAATGATGCGACACAAACAATGGCGTCATATTTCCCGGTCCGAAGGGAGCAAACTGTTTCAGTATCCGGTAAAACCTGGAATTGATATCGCTGAGGAAAAGATCTTCATCAATTTCAATTTCCGGTAGCAGCATTTCTTTAGTGAGATGTTTTTCGGCGTATGCCTCAAACTCTTTCAAAAATTTATCAAGATTTTCCGGTTTCATGGCCAGTCCGGCAGCATAAGTATGTCCCCCGAAATGTGCCAGCAGATGGCTGCATGAGTCTATGGCATCATAAATATCAAAATCTTTCACCGAACGAGCCGAACCGGTTATCAGTCCATCCGCCAACGTCAGTACAATAGTCGGTTTATAAAACTGCTCAATCAGCCTTGAAGCCACTATGCCAATAACGCCTTTGTGCCACTCTTTTTTGAAAAGAACCGTAGTTTTTTTATTTTTCAGCTCTTCACTGGCGTTAATCATGTCGATGGCTTCCTGCGTTATGCTGGTATCCAAATCGCGGCGGGTTGTATTTAAAATATTAATTTCTCCACCCAGCTTTTCGGCATATTCGTCATGGTTGCTGATCATCAGGCGTACCGAATCCGTTGCATCTTTAATACGTCCGGCAGCGTTTATGCGTGGTCCCACCACAAAAACCAGGTCGCTGACAGTAATTTCACGTTCAAAAACCAGCTTGTTTTTACCATTCTCGGCTACTCTTTCAAACCCCGATGATTTCAGGATAGAATAGATGCCGGGACGTGGAGCGTTATTGATTTTTTTCAGCCCGAAATAGGTCATAATACGATTTTCTCCTATTATGGGTACAATATCGGCAGCAATACTTATGGCAAGCAAGTCAAGACTTTCAAATGTTTTTTCATCGCTAATTTTGAGCTTTCTGGCCAAGGCTTGTATCAACTTAAAACCCACGCCGGCTCCGGAAAGCTCTTTGAATGGATAGGAACAATCATTACGTTTTGGATCGATAACCGCCACTGCCTCCGGAATACTGTTGCCTGGCCGGTGATGGTCACCTATTATGAAATCAATCCCTTTTTCGGCAGCATATTTTACTTTATCAATGGCTTTGATGCCACAGTCGAGCGCGATGATTAACTTTACACCGTGTTCGTATGCCGTATCTATTCCTTTACCGGAGATGCCATAACCTTCGAGATAGCGGTCGGGGATATAAAACTCAATCTTTTTGTGAATGTTTTTTAAAAAGGAATAAACCAGCGAAACGGCTGTGGTACCATCCACATCGTAATCGCCGTAAATCATAATGTTTTCATTGGTATCGATGGCTTGCAAAATTCTATCCACAGCCTTGTCCATGTCTTTCATCAGGAAAGGGTCGTGCAAAGCATCCAGCGAAGGCCGGAAAAACGCTTTGGCTTCTTCAAAAGAAGAAATACCACGCTGAGCCAGCAAATTCGTCAGCTTCGGACTTATACCCAGCTCTTCTGCAAGGCGCTCAACCAGCTGTCCGTCAGCCTCTTCTTTTACCACCCAACGATTTTCCATGAAAGCAAAATTTAGCTTGTAAATGTAATGATTTAATGTGAGTGAATAACAGTAATGTCCGGCTTTGTGATAGAATCCGGCTACTGATTTGGCTAAAAGATTTGATTTCAACCAAAAAAATCAGGAAATATAATTGCTTTTCCAATATTTTTCTACTTTTACGGCAGTGGACTGAAAAAGGACATTTACAGCCTGTTTTACGGAATTATTAATTTCTGATCGCCAGTTTGACGGTTATAATATTTAGTACTATGTCGAATTTAAGTTACGTAAGCGGAACAGGGAACGTTCCGCTGTTAGGAAAAACTATTGGTGAAATGTTTGACGAAACTGTTGAACGTTTTCCGGAAACAGAAGCTTTGGTGGTGGTTCACCAAAAAATCCGGTGGACCTATCATGCACTGAAAAAACAAGTGGAACAGTGTGCTCTGGGTCTTCACGCTATGGGGCTGCGCAAGGGTGAACGTATCGGTATTTGGGCGCTCAACTGTTCGGAGTGGATTGTGTTACAGTATGCTACAGCAAAGCTGGGGGCTATATTGGTAAATATTAATCCCGGTTATCGTGTGAATGAACTGGAATATGTTCTCAAACAGTCGGGATGTAAGTTTCTGGTGATTGACGAAAAAACGGAACACTCTGATTATGCAGAAATAGTTTATGAACTAACACCGCGTTTAAAATATGCGGAACCCGGTTATCTTAGCGAAGTAAAACTTCCAGAGCTCACCACCGTAATTACGTTGGAAGATAAAGCCGGTCCGGGAATGTTCAAATGGCAGGATATCATGGAAAGTGCCCACGATGCCAAGCCTGATATTTTGGATGAAATAGCTTCCAAATTACATTTTGATGAACCTATAAATATTCAATATACAAGTGGTACCACGGGGTTTCCCAAAGGAGCCACACTGAGTCATCACAATATTCTGAACAATGGTTTTTTTGTTACCGAATCGTTGCATTTGAACGAGTATGACCGTGTGATTATTCCGGTTCCGCTTTATCACTGCTTTGGAATGGTTATGGGGAATCTGGGCTGTCTTTCGCATGGTGCTACCGTTATTTATGCCAGCCGCGCTTTTGATCCCGAAGCGGTCATTCGCACCACTGACAACGAAAAAGCCACTGTTTTGTATGGCGTACCTACCATGTTTCACGCGGAACTCGACCATCCTGATATTGAAAAATATGATGTTACCAGCCTGCGAGGAGGTATCATGGCCGGTTCTATTTGTCCGGTGGAATTGATGAAAAAAGTACAGGATGTAATGAAGATGACCGACATGCAAATTGCTTACGGTATGACCGAAACCAGCCCGGTGAGTACACAAACCACCTCGGATACCCCTTTTGAAAAACGGGTGAGTACGGTTGGGCAGGTACATCCGCACCAGGAGGTGAAAATTATTGACCCTGAAACCGGTCTTGTGGTGAAAAGAGGAGAGAAAGGCGAGTTGTGTACCCGTGGTTATAGTGTTATGCTGGGCTACTGGAACGAAGAGAAGAAAACACGTCAGGCCATCGACAAAGCCCGGTGGATGCATACCGGTGATCTCGCAACGATTGACGACGAAGGTTATATCAATATTGTGGGACGCATCAAAGACATGATTATTCGTGGCGGTGAGAATGTTTATCCCAAAGAAGTTGAAGCTTATCTGCTAACTCATCCCAAAGTGAATAACGTGCAAGTGATTGGCGTTCCGGATGAAAGATACGGCGAAGCAGTGATGGCCTGGGTCAAAATTAATGAAGGTGTTGAGATTACCAAACAGGAGCTCATCGACTATTGCAAGGGTACCATTGCACACTATAAAATCCCTAAATATTTCAAATTTGTGGAAGGATGCCCCAAAACAGTTACCGGAAAAATCAGAAAAGTGGAAATGCGCGAAATAAGTATCAAAGAGCTGGGTCTTGAGCATTTGGTGAAAAACTGACAACCTGGTTTCGTAAATAGTTATGATGATTTTTGAGAAAAGAGGCTTACAATTTTGCAATTTAACTGCAAAATTGTAAAACGGTCAAAATGACTGTAGATTTGAAAATAGCTTTGGCAGATTTCTCCAGCTGTAAACATGAGTCAAAAACTTAAAAGAATCCTCTCCGCCATAAACAACATGAAATGTATTGCTGTCATATCCGGTTAATCGTTTCCAGAAATGCACTTGTTTGATAGAATCTTTTGTAAAAGTTTTTCCTGATTTAATTTCGATAGCTTCGGGGATGGTTCCATCAACAAGATAATCTATTTCGTTTCTGCTGTTATCCCTCCAGAAGTAAATATTCGATGGAAGGCCTTTGTTAAACCTGTATTTTAACAATTCCAGTAGAATGAAATTCCCGAAGATATTTCCTTTCAGGTAATGGGTATTTAATTGTGTTTTGTCTCTGATATTCAATAAGTAAGATAATAGCCCCGTATCATAAAAATATAACTTAGGGGTTTTAATCAGTCGTTTTCCAAAGTTTTTGTGGTACGGTTGCAAAAGAAACACAACATAACATGCCACCAGTATTGAAATCCATTCTTTTGCTGTGTTTACGCTTATTCCCGCATCTCTTGCCAGCGATGAATAGTCAAGAATCTGCCCGGTTCTGCCGGCACATAATTTTAAAAAATGAGTAAATACGGTTAGATGCCTGATATTTTGAATTTGTCTGACATCTCTGTTTACCAACGTTTCGATGTAAGAAGAAAAAAAATCTTCCGGAGCAATGTCACTATCATAAATGGCAGGATAAAAACCTTTAAACACAATTTCTTCATAGTCATCAGGGGAGAAATTTTCCAGGTTATCTAACTCCATCTGGCTAAGAGGCAATAATTTAACGACTTTTGTCCGACCCGCTAGTATTTGTGAAATCTTCTCTTGCAACAAGTGATTTTGTGAACCGATAAGTACAAACCTGCCTTCAATTTTTTCTTTGTCAACTGTCGTTTGAATATATGATAGTAATTCCGGGAAGTGCTGAATTTCATCAATAATACATTTTCCAGGATGACTTTTCAGAAACCCATTCGGATCATCTACGGCCTGTAATCTTATATTCGGATTATCCAGAGAAACATAATCGTAGTCAGCAAAAAGAGCCTTGGCAAGGGTAGTCTTTCCCGATTGTCTCGGTCCGGTAATGGTCAATACCGGATATCTTTTTGCAATTTCAAGTAGTTTTTTAGTGATTTGTCGTTCAATCATAAAACAAAAATAATACAATTTAGCATTCGAAATGCAATATTGTAAATAATAATTTTCAATTATTTGTAATTTTGTATTTCATAGCCTGCCGGATATTTATCTTTCACGCAAAGACCGCAAAAAGGAATTTACGCTAAAATCGCAAAGCCTTATCATCCCTTTCTCACTTTAAGTGGGACAAGTCGTGTGTTTAAAACTTATACATGAGTGTTTCATCTAAAAGAAAAAACCGGGTGCGAAGTTGGCTTATTCCTGGTATTATTTTGTGTAAAAGTCTATCATCCTTTGAATAGCTTCCCGGCAGACAGGACAGAATTTGTCACCTTTGAAAGTCTTCATCAAACAGTCCTGCATGGGACGATACATCTCTTTTGGTTCGTATCCACCGCCTTCAAAAGCTCCCACGGTATTGAGGTACTTTTTTGTGGCCGGCGTGGGAATGGGTGTACCGGATTTTACCATAAACTCCCACTTTTTGTCAAAATGTTTCAGCGTGGTGATGTTGGGTTCCCAGGGCTCGATGTTGAGGTTGTAGAACTTTCCGTAAGCGGTAGTATCGTTGTAATATTCGTCGGCCAGCCCGGCAAACCCATGCCCAAATTCATGGATTAAAATCTTGGCAGACTGCACGTTGCTGTTGACAGTCACATTGTAGTAGTTGAAAATAGCGCCGCCACCGTATTTTTTACTATTGACTAAAATATAAATCTGGTCGTAAGGCGCATTGGCAGCCAAATCACGAACGCTTTTGTCGTCCATGGTCATCAGATAACGTTCGCTGTTGAAAGTGTAATAGCTGGTATTCAAAATGGTATTTCTCCAAATCCCTTCAGCAGGAATATCGGTACCCGCCTGTTTTGAAGGAGCAAGTATGGCACGAAAATTAAACTTGTCTTTATTTTTCGTGTAAGGTGCAAAGGTGAAGAAATCTCTCACAAATTTTCGGCAGTCGTTGATAAATTCTCCCATTTCAGCCTCAGTGTAGCCTTCCGGCAAAATCACCACATCCACTTCTTTGGCCGGATTTCCCGTAACCTGTACATCAAAATCAGGATAAATCAACCGCCGGTCATGTTTTATAAAGTAATCGTTGGTATCGACTTCATAGCTGAATTTTTTGTGAAATATGCCATTCCAGTCACGACTGTAAAGCTCAATACGCACATTTTCTTTAGGATAAGGGATAACTACTGTTTCGGAAAAAGTACGGTTGGTCTTTTTGGCTTCTTTGGTGGTTTGCCACTCTCTGAAAAGGGTGGAATAGCCACGCGAATAGAGCAGGGAATCATTTTTTACATTAAAAACTTTCACGTAATAGTTGCCGTAGTTCATGGTGTCCACCAAATTCACGTGCGAGCCACCCCAGTAAGGTTCCTGTATCAATTCATCAAAAGTATAAAACTCACTGGTATCATTTCCGCTATGGTAGTAATCCATACGGAGAGTTTTGTTGTAAAAGTATTTTCCAAACTGCGCCTGAACACTCAGGGTTAGCAACACCAATGCGAAAAGTAAAAGTTTTTTCATCTTAGCAGAATATATCTTTTAAAAGAAGCACAACAAAGGTGTACAAAATTAAGCATAAAGAGGAGAATATTTTCAGACAATGATAAAACCAAAATAACCGCTAAAATAGGTTTACTCATCCTTCTGTATCACCAATTTCTCAAATAGTCTTACATTTGCCCTAAACAGAAAACAGTGCCTGAAATTAAAGAAATAAAAGATACCGTTGCCGCTATGGCTGAAGAGTTGGTAAAAATCCACCGGCATTTGCATGCCCATCCCGAGCTGAGTTATGAGGAAGAGAAGACAGCGGCATACATTTCAGAACAGCTCACTTTGTGGGGAATTGAACACCAATCGAATGTTGCAGGATATGGCATCACCGGACTCATCAAAGGCCGCCACCCGGAGACAAAAGTGGTGGCGCTTCGTGCTGATATTGATGCGTTGCCGATTTTAGAAAAAAATAAAACTTCTTACAAGTCATTAAATCATGGTGTGATGCATGCCTGTGGCCATGATGTACACACCACCTGCCTGTTGGGAGCAGTAAGAATTCTTAACGAACGAAAATCTGGTTTTGAAGGAACCGTAAAGTTTATTTTTCAACCGGCAGAAGAGAAACTTCCCGGAGGAGCTATCAAGATGATAAAAGCCGGCGTACTGGAAAACCCGCGTGTAGATGCTATTCTCGGTCAACATGTTTATCCCACCCTTGAGACTGGGAAAGTAGGTTTTCGAGATGGCAGATATATGGCTTCAGGAGATGAAATCAATCTTTTTTTTCGCGGAAGAGGCGGTCATGCTGCGATACCTGACGAAATTGATGATACGGTTTTGGCTATGGCCGAAAGTATTGTATCGCTGCAAAGTGTCGTCAGCAGGAAAGCTCCTCCCGCTGTTCCTGCCGTTCTCTCCTTTGGTGAAGTAAAAGCCGGGGGAGCCACCAACGTAATACCTTCGGAAGTGGTAGTTCGTGGTACTTTCAGAACGTTTGATGAAACCTGGAGAGCAAAGGCTCATCTGCTCATTAAAGAAATAGCAGAAGCAATAGCCCGTGCCCATGGTTGTTCTTGCGAGGTAGTCATAAAGAAAGGTTACCCGTTTCTGGAAAATAATCCGGAGGTTACCGCCATCGCACGGCAGGCAGCGGAAGAATACCTTGGAAAAGAAAATGTTGTGGATTTGGATATTCGCATGACGACAGAAGACTTTGCCCGTTATGCCCAACGCGTACCCGCCTGTTTTTACCGGTTGGGAACCCGGAATAAAGAAAAAGGGATTATTTCCGGTTTGCACACGTCTCAATTTGATGTGGGTGAAGGAAGCCTGGAAACCGGTACCGGTCTTTTAGTTTGGGAAGCTTTACAACAATTAAAATCATAAACCATGCTTGTTGGAGATAGATCATACCAAACAGTCTGGATGGAAGGGTCTTCCGTTTTTATGATTCAGCAAAACCTTTTGCCGTTTCAGTTTAAAATTCACGAATGTAAAACTTACTGGGATACTTGTATTGCCATCACGGATATGATTGTACGTGGCGCCGGAGCCATTGGCGCTGCCGCCGGCTTTGCCATGGCACAGGCCTTTTTGTCCATCAATACCAAAGAGCGGCTGAAGATGATTCGCGAGGCACGCAGTGACATCGAAAATACGCGTCCCACGGCAAAAAACCTGTTTTATGCTGTTGACAAAGTATATCTGGCAGGTCTTGTCTCGGTAGAAAATGCCGTGGCCGAAGCACAGAAAGTAGCGGAAGAAGATGCTGATTTTTCTAAAGCCATTGGTGAGTATGGAAGCGCACTCATTCACAAAAAAGCCAGTATCCTGACGCATTGCAACGCTGGTTGGCTGGCATTTGTGGATTACGGAACCGCTCTGGCACCCGTTTATCTCGCCAAAAGGCAGGGGAAGAAAGTATTTGTGTATGTGGATGAAACGCGTCCCCGCGGACAGGGAGCGCGACTCACAGCCTGGGAGCTGAAAAACGACGGGGTGCCGCATGTGATTATCGCCGACAATGCCGCTGCCTCGCTCATGGCACAAGGCAAAATCGACATGGTCATCACCGGCGCCGACCGTATTGCCGCCAACGGCGATACGGCCAACAAAATAGGTACGCTGGGACGAGCCATTCTGGCCAAAGAGTATGGTGTTCCGTTTTATATTGCTGCGCCCACCTCCACGTTTGACATGGAATGTAGCACCGGAAAAAAGATTCCTCTTGAAGAACGTTCGCAGGATGAGGTACTGTATCAGGTAGGTACCGACGACAACGGAAATCTGGTGAAAGTGCTGGTCTGCTCGCCTGGTTCTGGCGCTTACAATCCGGCTTTTGACGTAACCCCCGCCAAATACATCACCGGTATCATCACCGAAAAAGGAATCGTAAAAGCTGACAGGTTATCTATTAAAAAGCTGATGGAAAAGAAGGCAGACCTACGGCCTTAACACATTAGGAGGCTAATACTATTTCTTCATCCCGCAATATAGGAAGAGGCATTGACAGCTGTTTGTTGTTATCTCTTAGCCCGGCCATTTCATATTCTATGGTTATTTCACGAAAAACTTCCTTCACCGACTGTATCTTTTCTGTTTTGTAAGCGTTGCTTCCGGCAAAGACAAACCCGTTTTTCAATTTTCCTTTCGCCGCATTGATTAGTGCGAGGGAGATGCAATAGGGAGCTTTTTTATAATCGCATGTTTTGAGGCATTGCCACGGACAATTTACAGGATGCCTTTTACCTGCCGAAACATCTTTTAAAAACTGATTGTTTATAGCTCTTCCCGGTAATCCAACCGGACTATCAATAAGCACAATATCTTCCTGTTTACTATTCACATAGGCCTCTTTAAATTCAAGAGAGGCATCACACTCATAAGTAGGGACAAGCCGTGTAGCTATCTGCACCCCTTTTGCGCCCAGTTTCATCAGGCGAAACATATCTGCTCCGGTATAAATTCCTCCGGCAGCAATTACAGGAATTTCTTTTCCAAACTGCTTTTCAAAAGGTTTAACGGCTTCTATTACAGTGGGAATAATTTTCTCCAAAGAAAAATCAGCGTCTTCTATTTGTGTTTTTTTATAACCAAGATGTCCACCGGCTTTTGGGCCTTCTACTACCACGCCATCGGGAATTACGCCATAGTGGCCTGCCCAGTATCTGAATATTAATGTGGCAGCTTTCCCGGAGGAAACGATAGGAAGGAATTTAGTCTTGTTATTCTCTTTTTTATCTTTAATGATAATATCCGGCATGCGGATGGGTAATCCTGCTCCGGAAATTATCAGGTTGGCACCTTCTTCTACCGCTACTTTCAAATGGTCTTCGTAATCGGAAAGAGCAACCATAATATTCACACCGATAATTCCACTCGTCTTTTTTCGGGCTTTTTGTATCTCTTCACGTAATGCGGTTTTATTTGCTTCCCTGAAGTCTTTTGAAAAATTGGGAATCAGCATGCCAATACTTGCCGAAGAGATAATACCTATTCCGCCTTCATTTGCCACGGCTGAGGCCAAACCTGATAAAGAAATGGCTACACCCATGCCTCCTTGTATGATAGGAAGTTTGACCTTGAGGTCACCTATACGTAATGAATTCATAAAACAACTTTTTAGTTCACCTGCAAAAATAGAGGCAAAACGGCGAAGGAAATTATTTTAGGGATTAAGAAGAAAATATTAGGGATAAATAAAACATTTAGGGACGAAAAGCACAAATACAGGGATGAATTACCAGCGAAAATCCAGAGAGATGAAAAAAAACGGTCAGACTTTATAAAATAATTCTTTAAATTGCTCAAGGTATTTTCGGGAAACCGATATGGAATACTCTTCATTACCTACATAAAGCACATATCCCTGTGGATTACCCTCCAGACGTTTAATTTGATAGATATTAACAATAAAAGCACGATGACACCTGAAAATAAAGGGGTAATCCATTGATGCTTCTTCGGCATTTTTTAAAGTACATCTCACCATCCGTGAATGTGTTCCTTTTCTGTCCTGCCAGAAAACTTCAATATAATTGTTTGCAGAACGTATGTATAAAAGGTCATTTACATCCACAGACAAATCATCTTTTTCATAGTCTGATTTAAGATGGATAACTTTTGGCAAAGGATTGGCTTTTTCTTCGAGATAACGGTTCAATTCCAAAGCCGATTGTAAATGCATCCGTAATAACCGGGTACGGTTATAAGGGATCAGTATGCTAACAGGTATGGCGCTAATTATCAGTACTTTTATCAAAATATAAAAACTAAAACTGAAGTATCCAATAAACTGAAAGTAGATGAAATATGCTGAAGCAATGGTAAATATAATCCAGATATTCCAAAAAATCTCTTTTAAGACAGTCCATTTTTTGAAGATGCGGGCGCTGGCCAAAAAAGCAGGTATGAGCAATAAATTAACACTTAGGCCAAGAAAAATAACCACAATCAAACCACCTATTAAAGAATACTTGTGCTGTGTGCTTAGCGTTTTAATATCAAAAGGTTGAAAAAGAAAAAACAGCAAGAACAGAATCAGGCTTATAACAAAGATAAGCTTGGTATTCTGCTGCAAGTCATCGTTAAACGGGTAAGACTCCTTTAAAGATTCAAGCCATTTTGCCATAATTATTCAACTTAAGGATGCTACTGTTTATAAACTTCTGCAAAAATAGGAAAAGAAGTCCTTGGTAAATTATTTTTTATAAGTCCTCTTAAAGCAATTTGTTAGCCAGGTTAGCCAACTCGGAGCGTTCCCCTTTTTCCAGCCGGATGTGGGCGTAAAGGGCATTTTGTTTTAGCCGGTCGATGAGTACTGACAAGCCATTTGATTGCGAGTCGAGATACGGTGTATCAATTTGATAAATGTCACCGGTTAAAACAATCTTCGTGTTTTCGCCAGCGCGGGTAATGATAGTTTTTATCTCGTGTGGCGTCAGGTTCTGGGCTTCGTCCACGATAAAAATTACGTTGGAAATACTCCGGCCACGAATGAAAGCCAGTGGCGTAATCATCAGTTTTTCACTTTCGATGGCATCGCTGATGTGGCGATATTCTTTGTCCTGTTCGCCAAACTGGTTTCTGATAAATTTCAGATTATCCCACAATGGCTCCATGTACGGATTTATCTTCGAATTTACATCACCCGGCAGGTAGCCGATATCTTTGTTGCTCAACGGAACGATGGGGCGTGCCAGATAAATCTGTTTGAAGTTACGCCGCTGTGCCCATGCGCCGGCCAGCGCCAGCAGCGTTTTGCCCGTACCGGCAACTCCCTGCAAAGTAACCAGCTTCACCTCCGGATTCATAATGGCATGCAGCGCGAAAACCTGTTCGGCATTGCGGGGCATAATGTGTGAAATAGCATGTTTCTCCACCCGTTCAACTCTTTCGGTGATGGGATTATAGAAAGCCAGTGCCGAAGCCCGGTGACCTTTAAGGATAAAATAGTGGTTCGGATACGGTTTTTCAATATTCAATTCTTCGAGACTGCAAAATCCGGTGGCATACAGTTCGTCAATAACTTCACGGGGGATATCGGAAAGCGTATTTTTACCCGTATATAGTGTGCTGATATTTTTGATTTTTCCGGTTTCAAAATCTTCTGCCGGCAGGTTCATGGCTTTGGCTTTCAGCCGCAGGTTGATATCTTTGCTCACCAGTATAACTTTCCGGTCGGGATGGTCTTCTTTCAGTTTTAGGGCAGCATTCAGTATGCGGTGGTCGGCTTTGTCTTCGCCAAAAACATTGCGCGCATCACGCCGGCTCTGCTCGTTCATTATCACGCGGAACTTTCCTTTTTCAGGCCCGTTTAGCCGCCGCCAGTTGGTCATGGTCAGCTTTCCGGAGATGCCATCGAGAAACCGGATAAACTCTCGTGCTTCAAAATTTTTGGTGTCATTCCCTTTTTTAAAATTGTCTAACTCTTCGAGGACGGTGATGGGAATAGCCACGTCGTTGTCTTCAAAATTATTGATGGCGTTGTGGTTGTAAAGGATGACAGAGGTGTCCAATACAAAAATCTTTTTTTTCTTTTCTGATTTTTTTTCTGCCATGGGGAAAGGCTTTGGTGGAAAAACGACTTATCACCAGTAAAAATAAACCGAAAACAGGGGTTTTATTTAGCCGGCAGCCAGAGTTTCTAACAATCTGTCGTTGACAAGTAGGCAAGCCGGTGAAGCACAATCCTTTCGTAAATACAAGGTGTTTCATCAATTTGCGTGGGATATTGAGTTTTTTTTTGCCGTTTTTGCACCATAATGAGGAACAAGTCCATCTGCCCCTTTTTCTTCGTACTTTTTCTTCCAGTCGTAATATGTCGTTGCGTAAATACCATGCTTTCGACAACCCTCTAC
>VAPE01005075.1_pt1 | contig 29180 bp, 23 predicted proteins | sample 3393911 | NCBI WGS metagenome assembly VAPE01 (sample SAMN08290436, study PRJNA428436) | hydrothermal vent metagenome | isolation source: Deep-sea hydrothermal vent chimney | place: Atlantic Ocean: South-mid Altantic Ridge
CCTACTGCAGGTCTTAATCTCGGTGAAGCTACCGAGCTAACCGACAAAGTAGCTGAACTGGGAAATGATATTGTTATGCTTATAGATCCGGAGAAGATTGCTAAAGGATAAGACGGTTTTTTATACACAAATAGTTTTTGTGTGCTGTCTCTGCAATAATTAAATGGAGCTAAAAGGCCGAATAATAAGTATTAATCCCGTTATCTTTTTTGTAAAAGGCAAATTTTTGAGATTAGGCGACTCTATCAATGCAAAGATAGGAGATATCGCAAAGATAACATTTGAAAAGACAGCTAATAGAATTACAAACTGCGAAATCTTAGTAAAATCTTCAGGGGTTTTGATATCTAAAAATTTGAACATTCTACCTCAAAATTATGTTTTAACAAAAAAACGGTTTGATCTGATATGGAAAATAAGAGAGTTTTTTCATAATAACGGATTTACCGAAACTGCTACTTCGATAATGAAAAAACGGATTGCTCCTGAAGCGCATATAAAACCTCTCAGGCTTTTAAACGAAGATTTTCTGATTACAAGCCCTGAGTTATCACTTAAACGGCTGCTTGTTGAAGGGTTTGAAAAGATTTTTGAGATTACTCATGCATTTCGAGACGACATTAAAAGCAGCCTGCACAACAAAGAATTTCTTATAATTGAATGGTACAGAGCGTATTGCAGGCTTGACGCGATAATGGATGATTTTGCAGCACTTCTTCGCTATCTTGCCAATGATGATAAGATTACATGGCAAGGCAAAAATATAATGCTTTATGCTGAAACCATTAGTTTTGAGGATGCCTTCAAAAAAGCAGGTTTTGATCTTAAAACGCTTGCTCGCTGTTTTAAAGATGACAAGATATACGGCACATTAAGCTATTTTGAACTTGTAGATTATGTTTTTGAGCAATATGTAGAACCTATGCTCGGCAAAGGGCAAATAACATTTCTCGTAGATTTTCCCGAATGGAAATCGAGTTTAGCCGTTGTTGAAAACGGCGTAACTCAACGTTTTGAAGTTTTTATAGAAGGAATTGAGATAGGTAATGCATTTTATGAACTCAATGATAGTGTCAAGCAGGGGAAGCGTTTCGAAAAAGAAGAGGCGGAATTAAAGAGAAAAGGCATATATATAAAATCCGACAAAGAATTTTTGGATGCGCTGGGCTGGGGAATGCCTAACGCATCCGGAATAGCTGTAGGTATTGATAGACTGCTCCTTTTTTTCACCGATACAAATAAAATAGAGTTGCTGCTATAACTTTGATAATCATACTATTTAGATTTCGTGTCAATAGGATGTTTCTTTCTAACAGCATAGTAAAATATCGGTATAATTAGGAGAGTTAAAAAAGTTGATACTAATGTTCCAAAAATTAAACTCACTGCTAAGCCGTTAAAAATAGGATCATATAAGATTACAAAAGCTGACAGCATAACTCCAAGTGCCGTTATGATTATCGGTCTTGCTCTTACGCTCACCGCTTCAATTATAGCAGTAGCCAGCGGTCTTCCGTATTTTCGCTGGTCCGTCTCTGCAAAATCAACCAGCAGTATTGAATTCCGCAATACTATTCCTGATAATGCAATAAATCCTATCATACTTGTTGCCGTAAAGTATGAGCCTAAAAGCCAATGACCTGGAATTATACCTATGAGAGTCAACGGAATCGGGCTCATTATGACTATCGGAATACGGAAATCTTTGAACCAGCCTACTATCATAAAATACATCAGCATGATTGCAGCAGCAAAAGCTATCCCGAGATCCCTAAAAACTTCAACGGTTACCTGTATTGCTCCACCCCACTTGATAGATATATGATTTTCAAAAAACGGAAGATGAAGCCAATATTCTCCTACCTTACCGTATTTATTTTTTATATGTAAAACTTTCTTTTCAATATTCAGCAATCCGTAAAAGGGCGCCTCATCCCTGCCTTCCGTATTACCGAGAACATACACCACCCGCTTAAGATTTTTATGATATATCGGCATTGCGTCAGTAGTTTTCTCGATCTTTACCACCGAGCGTAGAGGCACTGCTATTCCCATCTTGTTTATTACATTAGTGTTTAAAATTTTATCAATTGATGAACGCTCGTTTTCCGAAAGACGCAGAATAATCGGAACGGCTTCCGTATTTGTTGTTTTTGCAACATCAACTCTATACCCGGATAAGTTTAGATATATTACAGATGCAATCTGCTGCCGCGTCAATCCGGATAATTTTGCTTTATCTTCATTGATTATTATTTTATATTCAGGATCAGGATTTCTCTCCTGCCATCCTACATCTGTGATAAGCGGAGCATTTTTAAATACTTTTTTTACGCTCCTGGCAAATTTAATTATTGATTTCTGATTTGGACCGTATATCTCTGCAACCAACGGCGACATAACCGGTGGACCAGGGGGCACTTCAACGACTGCCGCATATTCAACGCCTAATTTATCAGCCAGTTTATGAATCATAGGTCTTATTCGATCCGCAATCTGATGGCTTGTTGCAACTCTTTTATGTTTATTTACAGTCTCAAGTTCAATTTCCGCATAAGTTGGCCCTTTTCTCATATAATAATGTCTTACCAGACCGGCAAAATTAAACGGTGCTGCTTCACCGGAGTAAATCTGATAGCTTGTAACTTCGTTCTGCTTTTTAATAATTTTATCCGCAATAAGCTTGGCAGCATTTACCGTATCTTCGAGACTTGTTCCGCTTGGCATATTGATGACCACATCCATTTCGCTTTTATTATCGTAAGGAAGCATTTTAACAAGGACGGTTTTATTGTAGATCAGCATGGCTGAAAGAATAAGCAGTATAAGTGCGGATAGATAAAGAATTGTTCTCTTTAATTTTGATCTCAAAAAACCAACAACAATCCAGCCGTAAAATTTTCTGAACCGCCTCGAAAAGCTTTTTTCGCCTTCTTCTTTGCTTCTCACCGCCGTACCGCCGACTGCCGAATTGTGATATATCATCCACACAGTCCATGGGGCAGCCGTAAATGCAAAAAACAATGAAAACAGCATTGCTATAGAAGCGTTAATGGGCATAGGTTTCATATATGGTCCCATCATTCCAGATACAAAAGCCATAGGCATTAGCGCTGCCAATACGGTAAATGTGGCTAAAATAGTTGGGCCTCCAACCTCGTCTGTTGCCTCCACTATCGTATGCGGTAAACTAAGTCTCTTTTCCACCATCCACCTGTTTATATTTTCAACAACAACAATGGCGCTATCGACAAGAATTCCTATGACAAAAATTAACGCAAATAGAGTGACTCTATTGAGCGTGAAACCGTAAAGGTAGTTTACAAACAGCGCACTTGAAAGCGATACAGGCACTGTAACTAATACTACAATTGCTTCTCGGATACCCATAAATACAAAAACCAATAAGACTACTGCAAATGTTGCTATAAGAAGATGGAGAATAAGTTCGTTGGATTTCTCCTGAGCACCTCTACCATAATTCCTTGTTACCTTTATATGCAAATTATTAGGTAGAATTGTTCCTTTCATCATAGACACCTTTTTTTCGATGTCATTTGCTACATTGACGGCGTTTGTTCCTGCTCTCTTTGCTATACTTACCGTAACTGCCGGCTGGTCGCCAAGTTTCTTAAATTTACTTGCCTGCCCGAAACCTATAAATGTATAGCTGTTGTGCGTATCGGAAAAATCTTTGATTTTAGCCACATCTTTTAAAAAAAGCAGTCGTCCTTTATGAACTCCTATTACAATATTTTCAAGATCGCGTTTATTCTTGATAAATTTTCCGGTTCTTACGCTATAAACGGTATTGTTCTGAGTAAAATTTGATTTCGATGAGAAATTTGCCGATTTTATCAGCCCTGCAATTTGAAATGGAGAAATATGATCGGCGGAAAGCTTTTTTTTGTCAAGATAAACCATAAGCTTGTGTTTTTTGCCGCCTGTTATAAACACATCCGAAACGTTATTTATCTTAGCGGTTTCATTTTTGATTATTGCCGCAAATTTTCTAAGTGCAATATCATCATACCCCTTTCCCCACAATGTCAAAGTTACTATAGGAACATCGTTGATCGATTTTTCCCGTATCAGCGGAGGCATCATAGGGAGATTTGGCGGAGCTATATCGGTATTGGCCATTAACTTGGTTGTAAGCGATACAAGCGCTTTGGTTGTGTTATACCCGACTTTAAAGCGGACAGTAATAACACTCATGCCGCTGTCGGATTGCGAATAAACATATTTAACGCCGGGAATATCCCATAGCAAATTTTCCATAGGTGTTGTTATGCGAGATTCTACTTCCGCAGGTGTTGCTCCGGGATACGGAGTTACAATGTCAACCATAGGTACAATAATTTGAGGATCTTCCTCTTTTGGAGTTATGATTGTAGAAAATACTCCAACTGCAATGGAAGCAATCAATATCAGAAGCGTTAATTTAGATTTATAAAATCCTTTTGCTAATCTTCCGGCTATACCCATTATCGTTCTATCTCAATATATGATCCGTCTTTCAAGCTGCTTATGCTGCTAACCGCAATAATGTCACCATATTTCAAACCCGCTATTATCCGAATCTTCTTTTTCGTTCTTCTTCCAACTCTCACGAGTGTCAAATATGCCTTTTTGTTTTGAATTTTATAAACATAGTTAAGGTCTTCCCAATGGGTAAGAGCGCTTATCGGTATTTCAAGAGTTTTTGCAGCATACGGATTATTAACAATAACTTTTACATACTGACCGCTTTTTACATTTTCGGTGTCTAATACGGCTTTGACCTGAAATGTTCTCGTTGCCGGATCAATAGTCGGAGATAGCTCATCTATTTTTGCATTATACATTTGACCGTTTATATTCACATTAATAGTTTGCCCTAAAAGGTTATCTGAAAATTGCGTTTCGTTGAGATTAAACATGACTTTATACGGCAGCTGATCTATCATCAACAAAGGTCTGCCAGGTGCCGCAAGACTACCCTCATCAACTAATTTTTTTGTTATGATACCGCTGAAAGGTGCTCTTATTTTGGTGTAGGCTATATTTGCTTCAACCGCTTTCATCTTAGAATCTGCGGCCTGCAGATTATTTTCAGCCACCTTATATCCAAGCTGTATATCCTCATAGCGTTGTTTGCTTATTGCATGCTTTTCATACAGTTTTTTAAATCGGCTGTATCTGCGTTCTGCATTTACAGATGCATTGTAAGCAGCGTTTTTTACAGCTTTCAAAGCATTAATATTGTTTTGAAGATCCGAAGAATCTATCCTTAAAAGCAGTTCGCCCTTTTTGACCTTATCAAGCGGCTTAACATATATTTTTTTGACTGTTCCCATTATTCGTGTCGATACGGCAACGGTTCTATATGCTATAACCGTGCCGTTTTTTATGAGCTTTCTTTGATTAGCGGAAATTACCTTCATAATTTTTACAGGCACTCTTTTTACCTGATAGGCTTTAGCCTCACCGGGCTGAATTTTTGTAACAAAGCTGCCGGATATCCACAAAACAGCTGCAATCATGGGTATAATTAAAAAAATTGTTACTTTTACAAAACTTTTCATTCGTCACCTTCCTATTACTCTTCAGATTGTTATAAGCTAAAGAGTATCATAATCATAGGATTTAAATTTTCAAGGGCGTCAGATTAAAGAAATACAATTTTTATCTTTTTGTAACCTCTCGTACCTTAAATTTTAATTTTTAAATCTCGCAGGCTCTTAGGCTTCTGCGAATGCGCTTATTATGCAGTTGTCTCTTGAATCCTTTTCTTTCCAAATCCTCCGCTTGACTTATAATTCAGTTGTATATAGTATTTGAAAATGCACGCAAAACTTTTTGTTTATACTGAAAAATTGAGGCATAATCTTGCGATGCTTTCAAATCTTTCGGGCGATCTCGGAGTAATTGCCGTAGTCAAGGCAAACGCTTACGGTCTTGGAGCCGTTAGGACGGCAAAAGCAATTGAGAATCAAAAAGAATTGTCTATGTTTGCAGTTACATCGATAGAGGAAGCGGCGGAACTGAGAGATGCAGGAATAAAAAAGGAGATCCTTATACTTTTGCCTGTAATGCCTGAACGCTTGGGAGAAGCCCTAAAATATGAATTAACTTTGACAATTCACAGTAAAGAGAACTTAAACGATATTGCTGAATTTGCAGAAAAAGTAGGTCGTTTTGTTGATGTTCAGCTCAAGATTGATACGGGAATGAACAGGTGGGGAGTTAAATGGAACGAATTTGACGATTTTTTGGAGTTAATAAAACAAACCGAGCTAATCAATATAAAAGGGGTATATTCGCATATTTTTGATAAAAACAGCGCAAATATTCAAATTGAACGGTTTGACAAGATTATTGAAAAATTAAAAAACAGTAGCATTAATCCTGATTTCATTCATATTGCAAGCAGCGGTTCAACAGCTTTAAAAATGAGATCAAAATATGCAAACAATATAAGACCCGGACTTGCTCTTTATGGAATTGATCCTTATGATAACTCTGGAAATTTGGAACTTACATTCAAACTCAGTTCTTATATACTCATGATAAAACATGTTAAACATGGTGAGACCGTTGGATATAACGGCACATGGAGTGCACTTACGGATACAAAACTTGCAATTGTCCCTGTCGGATATGAAGATGGAATAAGACGATCGCTGTCAAATAGAGGTTATGTGCTTATACATGGCAAATTGGCAAAAATAGCCGGCATTGTATCTATGGATGCAATTGCGGTAAATCTCAACGGTATTGGGGCTAAACAGTATGATGAGGTAACTATTATCGGTACTGATAACGGCAAATCGATAACACCATGGGAGATTGCTAAGCTTGCAGAAACAATTCCTTATGAGATAATAACCGGTATAGGAAACAGGGTAAAACGTATATATATATGAATTTTTTTGCATGGATCGGAAGATATTCTATTAATGCGGCACTTGATACCGGTTCGATAGCCATATTAATGTTTAATTCATTCATCTGGTTTTTTCGCCGTCCTTTCAGAATTGCACGGTTTATTGAAGAATTTTATAAAATAGGAGCCTCTTCAACCGGAATAGTTATCTTGACGGCATTTTTTACAGGAATGGTTGAGGCTCTTGAAACATACCATGGATTCAGTAAGTTCGGAGCAACATCGATGATTGGATATACCGTTGCAATCTCTTTTGGAAGAGAAATAGCTCCTGTTTTCGCCGCATTGATGGTTACTGCCCGAACTGTATCGGCAATGAGTGCTGAGATTGGCTCTATGAAAGTAACCGAACAGATTGATGCGTTATCCGTAATAGGTGTTAGCCCCATACAATATCTTGTCTCTCCGCGAATTGTTGCAAGTTTGCTTGCTATGCCTCTTTTAACTATGCTTGCAAATGCGGCTGGAAATCTTGGATCATACATAATAAGCGTTTACTCTCTCGGCGTGAGCGGAGCGGGATATATGGATAATATACAGACATTTCTTGGAACATCCGATATTACTTACGGTTTGATAAAAGCTGCCGTTTTCGGCGTCCTTATAAGCGTTATAGGATGCTATTATGGCATAACAACAAAAGGAGGCACTCGAGGTGTCGGCAAATCGACAACATCCGCAGTTGTTTTGTCAAGCGTCATGATACTCCTTTCGGATTATTTTTTAACAGCCATTATGTTTTGATATGATAAAAGCTGTAAATATCTACAAGAGAATAAACGGAAAAAATATTTTAAACGATATCAATTTAACGGTTTTATCAAATAAAATAACCGTGCTTACCGGACTTTCCGGAAGCGGAAAATCTGTTTTGTTGAAAATTATTGTCGGACTTATGCATCCTGACAGCGGAAAAATATTGATCAAAGGAGAAGATATAACTAATTTAAAAGCAACCGAGCTTATTAAAATTAGGCAAAAAATAGGTTTTCTCTTTCAAAACGGAGCACTGTTTGATTCGCTGACTGTCTTTGAAAATGTTGCATTTCCAATTCATGAACATCTGCTGCTTAACAAGAAAGAGACTGAACTGAAAGTGATGCATACTTTAAAAGATGTTGATCTAAGTGATGCGGCTGACAAATATCCATCCGAACTTTCAGGCGGTATGAATAAAAGAGCAGCGCTCGCAAGGGCACTCGTGCTTGATCCGGAATATCTGCTTTTAGATGAACCCACAACGGGATTGGACCCGGTGACAACAACCGTTATACATGATCTGATTAAAAAAATAGCAGACAGAGCCGTAACTATCCTAATGATAAGCCATGATATTCAAGCCGTATCGAAAATAGCTGATTTTATTGTTATGGTTTGCACGGGCCGCATTATAGAGTATAGTAGCGTAGATATGTTCATGAAAAGCGAAAACCCTGTCGTAAGACAGTTTGTTGACGGTGATATAGATGGTCCGATAGTTGACGGTTGTGTCAGCGGCAGACCGTAACATTCAGAAGATGAAATAGATGCTATACCTTAAGGGCACCTCTGAGAACATATAGGGTTTCTATAGATGCCCTTAAGTTAAATACGCAATATGGGGATACAAAATGAAGCAAACAAATTCGCAAAGAAAATATGAAGCTGCCGTCGGTTTATTTATTATCGTTTCATTGGCTGCATTTTTTGCACTAACTACGAAGTTTGGAGGCTTATCGTTTAGTAAAACCGGATACAATATTAAAGCTGTTGTAGATTCGGCAAATGGTATTAAAAATAAAAGTTTAGTGGAAATCGCAGGCATTTCTATAGGCAGAGTGCAAGGGCTGGCGTTATCAAATGGCAAGGCAGTGATATCTATGATAATAAAAAATGGTATAAAAATACCTGATGATTCATCTATAGCAATTAAAACCAGAGGTGCAATAGGCGAACATTTTATTGTTATTATTCCAGGTAAAAGCAAAAAATTTTTAGTCAGCGGGCAAAGTTTAAGCAAACAGATCAAATCGGTAGATTTATCCAGTCTGTTTAGAAGCGTAAAAAGAGCATCCGATGCAGTAAAAAGAGCAGCGGATTTTATAGACTACAAAGGAATCAATAAAACAATTCGAAGTTTTCAAAATGTTGCCGATAACATAAACAGAGCGGCAGTCAGTTTTAATCAATTTGCGCGTAATGCTAACGGCGTGGTTAGTGATAATAGAAAAGCAATTAATCAGATGGTAACAAACTTAAATGAGTTCGGCAAAATATTAAAAGAGCAAGCTCCTGTGATTCTTTCGAGATTGAAAAATTTTTCAAAAAACATTGATAATATAACCAAAGAAAACAGAGAAAATATTCAAAAAACAATTATAAGCATTAATAATGCTGCAAATAAGTTTGCATTTGCAAGCAATGAAGCGGGAAGACTGATCAAGCATATCAATTCGGGACAGGGAACTATCGGCAAACTGGTAAAAAGTGAATCTGCGTATAATAGCCTTAATGTCGCACTTAAGTCGGTAAAAAAAACATTAAAAAAATTTGACCAGCTGACCATACATGTGGAAGCTAACAGCAAACTTCTTACACGTCATTCAGACTTTAAGACTTATGTAGGAGCAAAAATCAATACATCGCCGGATCTATTTTATAAAATAGGCGTTACATCGGAGAGAAACTATAAATATCTGCCCAATGCACCGAGGAAAAGAAATACCAAAGAGAGAATGACAGCTCAGATCGGTAAACGGTATAGAAATATAGTTATAAGAGGCGGTATCACAGAATCGACTTTTGGTGTTGGTGCAGACTACTATCTTTATAACGATAAGCTGAAATTAACTACAGATGCGTATGACTTTAACGAGTATAATGATATAAGAGATTCTCATTTTCATATGAACATAGGGACAAATTATCAATTCTATCACTACTTTTATCTCTCGGGAGGTGTTGAGGATATTCTTAATACCAAATCAAGATCACCTTATATAGGATTTGGCATACGATTCTCCGATCAGGATTTGAAATATTTGTTAGGTTCGGTTTCTCCAAAAATTAAATAAACGACATAATGAGACCACTGCACAATATAGTGTTTATTGAAAAAAGAGTAGCGGCTTGAATTTAAATGACGATTAAAATTTTCTAAGTTTTATGAAAGCTATGAATATCATACGAGAATTGGAATGATTACCTTGAACTTAAAGCCCTTAATTTTCTCAAAAATGTGTTATATAAAGCGAATTTTATTTATTGTACCGGCACTGATATTAATTACGCATAGTGCATATTCAGCTTATATTAATATTACCGGTTATACAAAAAACGCGAAAGCCGTTGTTCAGCTTGGGAATAGCCATGTAAGTTTCAAAAAGTCGGTTGGCAGGATAGTTTTGTTTACAGATAGAGAGATAACTCCGCCAATTTTAAAAACATTTAAGAATTTTCCGATTATTGATATTTCAAGCGGTATAAAAGATAGACATGGTTTTATACGCTTCGCATTTGACCCTGAGTTTTCCGTTACAGTTACAAAGCAGATAGGAAAAACAGTATTAACCTTTCATAAAAATCAAACAGCTATACCTATATCGGCTATAGCCCATATTCCAGACCCGAAGCTTAAAATAGATATCGTAGCGCCCTCTTTACTAAAACCGGATGGCAAGCTATTTTACAGCGGAGTTAAATTCTATTACAGCAAGAATTATTCCGGCGCTCAAGAATTGTTTAAAAAAATCGTTAATTTATATCCTAAAAGTGCCTATTATCCGGCATCTCTCGTATATCTTGCAGAAACAAATATAAAATTTAACCGGCTGGATTATGCAAAAACCGTTTTGCAGAAAGCTATTAAATTCCCTTCAAATCAAAGCATGATGCCCGATGCTCTTTTTATGCTTGCAGAATCTTATGGCAAAAACAATATCGGATACAACAAAATAAGCCTTTTAAACCTTATATCCGATAGATATGCCGGAACTGCTTCCGCTTCTCTTGCCAACCTTAAGCTTGGAAAAGAGTATTTAAAATCAAAAAGCTTTCAGAAGGCAAGAGCGAAGTTCAAGAGTGCATCCGACAGATACAAACTTGCTTCTCTTATAGGCTATGGAGCAAGCTACGCAGAAGATAAAGAAACGGTAAAAGCTAATCTCTATTTTACCAAAGCATATTACTATGCTAAGACAAAAAAAATAGGTATTGATAAATTTGAAAAATTATCAGAACCGTATATGCCTGTTATGATTAAAACATTCTGCGTTCTGCATGAATTTGACCTTGCACATAGCCTGATTGACAATCTTAAAAGAACTCCCGCAACTATTTACAGTCAAGCCGAATGCTTAAAGGAGCAAGGAAGCTACCAAAATGCTGCAAAACTGTTTTATGCCGCTTACAAAGCTAAGCCGGCTGCGCAATGGGCAGCGGATGCGAAACGAAACGGAGCAGTCTCAGAGCTTCTAAGCAATATAGGATTAGCGAAAATCGAAAAAATAAGAAACAACTACAAATACGATGATGAAATAGTAAGAATAGCGACATTAAAAGAATCTGAACTTCTTATTAAAAACAAAAGGTTTACAGAAGCTCTTAATATTCTTTATAAATATGCAAATCATCATGGAAGCAATTCAATTTGGAACGCAAAAGCCGGAGAGCTTGCAGGTAAGTCGATTGATAATTTAATGACAAAATACAGAGCCGACCCAAAACTAATTGATCTAAAAAAATTAATTCAATTTGCCGGCAACCTTCATAATCCGGACGAGATTGCCCATCTGTTGATAAAATCAGGACGAATATCAGATGCTGAAAGTCTGCTTAACAAAATGAAAGGATATAAAAAATATAAAAACGGCTCGCTAACAAGGCTTGCTTATATAGCCATAGAAAGGAATGATTTGACAGAGGCAGAAAAATTAATAAATTCAGTTGATCGCAAATCTGTGAGTAATATGCAGGTTTATTGGGAAGTAATTGGAAATATAGCTTTCAGGCAGAAGCGATTTGGGATGGCAATTACCTATTATAAATCTGCACTAAAGATAAAAAAAACCGCTGTTGATATGACAATGCTTGCCGATTCATACTATAGAAAAGGAAACTATGATAAAGTGTTTGAGACATTAAGATCTAAAAAACCGATGCCCGCCGATTATAAAGTTCTTGGGAGCACCGAGTTTAAACTCTTGAAATATAAAAAAGCGGTGTATTATTTGTCTAAAGCCGAAAATGATGACGAATCCAACTTGTATTTTGCAGAATCGCTATATAAAATAGGCAATCTTGATAAAGCGGAAAAAATATTAAAAAGACTGAAATCGCATGGCGGCGTCATCAAGGTGATTGCCGAGAGTCAACTATTTGCTATAAAATCACGAAAGATTGTTAAAGCTTCAGAGAAGCTAAAATAGTCTTCGGCAATACAAATATGATACTTGACTGTATATGGAAAAAGGTGAATTTATATCCGCAGTGGTCTCTTAAAGCGATGGTAATTTTTCCTATAAATTTTAAAAAGGCTGGTTTAAATTGATGAAGATATGAATTTACCGATTGAAATTCAGATAGCATTCAGATATCTGACTAAAAAAAAGGGACATTTTGTAACACTAAGTTCCGTATTGGCAATTATTGGAATTTCCATAGGAGTAAGCTCCCTTATTTTGGCAGCCGGCTTAACAAACGGTTTCATTAACGCTGTTCAATCTAAAATCCTAAACATAGAAACATCTGTAAGCATGACAAGAAAAGGCGGCGGTCTTATGATGTCAGATAATAAATTGTTAAATAAAATCAGGGCTGAAAGCGGGGTAAAAGCTGCATATATAACGTTAAAATCCGGAGCAATTTTATCATCTCCAACACAGTTTGGTTCGGTAGTATTTGAAGGAGTTAAACAAAATTTCGTAAACAACAGACTGAAAAAACAGATACAAAAAGGCGGTTTGGAAAAAAATGCCATACTGATAGGAGCACCGCTTTTGAAGTCGTTTAAGCTTCATGTCGGCGATAGAGTAAAATTAATAATTCCATTCGGTCAATCCACTCCCTTCGGATTGCTGCCTAAGACTGTCAATCTCAAGATATCAGGCGTTTTTCAAACCGGGCTTTATCAATATGATCATGTTTTTATCTTTATGCCGTTATCAACAGCCCAAAATATCATGGGTGTATCAAATATGCTAAGCAGCATAGATATAGCAATTTCAGATCCTTACAAGGCAGAACTTTTTGCTAAAAATCTTGCAGCGGCTTTCCCGGCAAAACATATTGTTTCATGGATAAGCCAGAATGCCAATCTGTTCTATGCAATGAAGCTTCAAAAGATTATTGTTTCAATAGTCCTGTCGCTGATTCTCCTTGTCAGTAGCTTTGCCATAAGCTCATCGCTGATAATGCTTGTTGCCGAGAAAAAAAGCGATGTAGCCATACTCAGATCTATGGGTGCCAAAAAAGCGCAGATTAAAGCCATATTCGTTTCTGAAGGGTTAATGGTATCATCTATCGGTATAGCAATAGGTATTATTTTATCTCTTATAATGGCTTATATCATGGGTCATTATCAGTTCATCAAACTTCCGAAAAATATTTTTTACCTTAACACAATCCCATTTCAAATGAAAATATCCGATATGGTTATAGTATCTGCCATAGCTCTATTAATATCACTTTTGTCAACACTTTATCCTGCAGGCAAAGCAGCCGGCTATGGCATTGATAGTGAGATGAGGCAATGATACTTGAAGCTATCGGTATAAAAAAGAGATTTAACAGAGAAGTGCTTGCAGGAATTGATCTTCAAATAAAAGCAGGAAGCATAACAGCCTTATTGGGTGTATCAGGCTCCGGCAAAAGTACACTTCTGAAAATTTTAGGGCTTTTGCTGAAATACGATTCGGGGCAGATTAAAATTTTAGGAGATGACATTAATAAGTTAAATGACAAACGTCTTGCCGATCTAAGAGGAAAGCATATCGGATTTCTTTTTCAATTTCACTATCTTATGAAAGGATTTACCGTCCTGGAAAATATTACTATGCCTGCTATGATCAACAAAATAAACAGAGTTGAAGCAGCAAATAAAGCAAAACAACTTTTGTCCATGCTTGATCTATCCAATTTAGCTAATAGATCCGTTGAAACTTTATCGGGAGGAGAATCTCAGAAAGTTAGCCTGCTTCGCGCTATGATTATGAGTCCGGAGTTGATTTTAGCAGATGAACCTACAGGCAATCTTGATTCAATTAGTTGCAATCAGCTGCTCTCCATCATAGAATGGTCGCGGGAAAGAGGTACATCATTTTTGATTGCAACGCATGACAAAAAAGTTGCATCTATTGCGGATGATATATTAACACTAAAAGACGGGAGATTGATGTGAATTATTTGCGGTCTATTATAATTTTGTTTTCTATTTTTCTTTTTACAAATACAAGTTTTTCTGCAGTCATTAGAGATATTGCAATTACAGGAAATCAACGGATTGACAGCCAAACGATACTGGAAAAAATAAACTCTAAAGTCGGCAGCAAATTAAAGCTGACTACAGTGGATAAAGATATAAAAAATATCTTTAAGCTTGGATATTTTAAAAGGATAACGGCAAGTGAAACAGATGAAAAAAACGGGGTCAAATTAATATACAAAATCTTTGAAAAACCGTCAATAAGAAATATTTTATTTAGCGGCAATGATCATATAAAAGATAAGCAGCTGCTTAAGATAATAGATGCTAAACCGTACCAGATAGTTAGCAGAGAAAAAATTAAGGACTCCGTTAATCAGATAATTTCATTTTATGCTTCAAAACAGCGGTTTTCAACACATGTCCAATCGAAGTTAAAACCGGTTAAAAATAACCGTGTAGATCTGATTTTTAATATAACCGAAGGAAGAAAAACATATATAAAAGCTGTAAAGATATTTGGAAATAAGCATATTAAATATTCGGATATAATTGATGTCATGACAAACCGGCCTAAGTACGGAGCTTATCTTTTGACATGGCTGCCATGGTTTTATACAGGACGGTTTAACCCAAGTGCTCTGCCATCTGACAGGGGCACAATTACCGACCTTTACCTTTCCAGGGGATATGCAAAAATTAAAGTTAAGCCTATCAAAATTTTTGTCGATCCGATAGATGGTAAAATTATGCTCCAAATAATAATTAATGAGGGCGAACAATACAAAATCGGTAAAATCAGCTTTTCTGATCACAGCACCCTTAATAAAACCGTTTTAAAATCATTGGCAAGTGGAGTTGGAAAGATATTTAACGGTGTTGCACTGCGCAATGATGTATCAAAACTTGTCGATCTTTACGGTCAGAAGGGATACGCATATGCAGACATAAATCCTCAGATTAGCTTTGATGACACAAAAAAACTTGTAAATATTCATTTTGCAATAAATAAGGGTAAAAAAGTTAAAATTGCGAGAGTAACCATAGGAGGAGACAGCAAAACAGAAGATAAAGTCATAAGACGAGAAATGAAAATTGTTGAAGGTGATTTTTACAATCCTAAAAAAATAAGAAGAAGCCGCCGCAACATAATTAATACAAACTTTTTTGCAAATGTAAAAATAAGACAAGTTCCGGGAATAAAAAGAGACAAGATGAAACTTAGTGTTCAGGTAAAGGAAAAGAGTACCGGCTCGGCGAGCATAGGAGCAGGCTATAGCACTTATGATAAAGCTCTTTTAAAAGCTTCACTCAGTGAAGCTAATTTTATGGGAACTGGAATTCATGCATCCGTGTCAGGATCGTTGTCATCTAAAACCAAACAGTTCGATATCGACATTGTACAGCCATGGTGGCATAACATGCCAATATCAGTTGAACTTCATCTTTTCAATATAAAAAGTACATTGATTGATTACGATGATAAGAATTACGGAGCATCGTTAACGGTAACCAAAAGATACGGCGATTATTATAAACTTGGAGCGAGTTATGGATTCAATGTGGATAAAATAAAGATTATTACGGATAATCCGTCCACAACGCTTCTTGATAATGCAGGCACATTTGTAAAAAGTGCTATAACTCCGTTTGCAGGGCATGATTCGAGAAATATTTATCTGTATCCTACGAAAGGCAATAAAGAAGACTTATCTGTTGAATTTGCCGGAATCGGAGGAAATATGAGATTTATTAAACCTGCATTTGACGCACGATTTTATCAGAAGTTAAGCAATACGTTTGTATTGATGGAAAAAATTAAAGGGACTGCTGTCAGTGCAATAGGTAAAAAGGTTCCATTGTCAGAGCTATTTTATATGGGAGGCATAGATGACTTCCGTGGTGCAACATTCTCGCAAATATCTCCGCGTGATAAAAACGGTGATCTTATTGGCGGTACGAAAAAAGCAATAGGCAGCATTGAACTGCATTTTCCTCTTATCAGTGCTCTTAAATTGTACGGAAAGTTATTTTACGATGTAGGCGATGTATGGGGTAACGGTACAAAACTTTCCCTTAAGCAGGCTGTTGGTCCGGGTATCACATGGTTCTCTCCTATTGGTCCTATAGATGTGGCAATAGGAAAAGATATATCACCAAAAAAGAATCAGCCGTCAAGCGCTTTTAATTTCTCCTTTGGAACCACCTTTTAAAAGAATTCGGATGTTTGCCAATGAAATAAACAGGCTAAAACTTTGAATGTTATCTATAAAATCGGTTTTGGTTTTATAGATAATGAGACTGCTGCATTGACATCATCATAATTTTCTTACAGACTTGAGAATTAACTGTTTTACACGTTCGGAATCTTGTAGAAATTTACGCTTTATTAGTAGCCTTCCAATAATTTTACCGCCGTTTTTTTCTAACATATTGCAAATCTTGTTGTAAAATCGTTCATAATCCCATCCTCCATAAGTCATAAACGGCAGCAAAGAAACATCGCTGAGATCATACTTAGATATAAAGGAGCTGATGGGAGGCGTCATAAAACCCCATTTAGGAAATCCTATTGCTATTATATCATATTTATAAATATCAAACGATGGTTCTATATGGATAGGAATATTTATAAATTTCCATATAGCAGGCGGTAAAAGAGATAGAAACAGCCATATAGGTTTTGGAAGATTGAGAGATTTTATATTATATAACTTTACATTCTTAATCTCATTCATTAGCTTTGCAGCTTTTTTTGTATTTCCTGTTCTGCTAAAATATACTATTGCCATACTGTGTCTGTTTTTATTCATGGTATTGAATTTTACATCAACTTTGTTATAATCCAAATATAAAAAAATTTAAATATAACCTTGAGGAGGATTATATGAAAAAAGTAGCTTTTACAATTATGTTTCTATTATTGATATTAAGCGTTCCAACATATTCCAATGCGGCGAATTATAAAATCGCGGTTGTCAATCTGCAGAAAGCTCTTAACAACACGGCGGAAGGAAAACAGGCTAAGACTATTTTGGAAAGAATGGCAAAGGAAAAACAAAAAATAGTGAAGGATGCAGAGGAGAAGTTAAAAAAACAAAAAAAGGAACTTGGCAATCTTTCATCATCAAATATGAATTCAGCAAAATTAAACAGCTACAAGAAAAATGTTATCAAATTTCAGGCATTGGTTCAGAGAGTGAGAACGGATTTAGCAAAAAAAGAATCGGCATACAGCAAAAATATATTAGGCAGCCTTATCTCTATCGTGAAGAAAATACGAAAGAAAGACGGATATGCTATTATTATTGAAGTTCATTCCGGTGTTATTGATTACGATCCTTCCATTGATATTACAAATGAAGTGATTAAAGATTACAACGGTTTGACAACCGTTAAGGGAAAATAGTGCTTCTTTCCTATTTGGCAAAAATCTCATCGTGCGATTTTGAGGGCGACGATTGCGACATAACCGGAATAAGCTCTCTTGAGAATGCCCATAAAGGAGATATTAGCTTTCTTACAAATCAGCATTATGCCCATCTGCTTTTGACGACTCGTGCATCTGCTGTAATTGTAGATAAAGCTCCGAAAGATATAGATAAAAGCTTTCTTATATCGGATAATCCGTATCTCGTGGTAGCTCATATCGTTTCACTATTTCATACGGCAAAAAAGCCCGCTTTTGGAAATAAAGCTGCATATGTTGGCACAAATTGCACAATATCTGATAATGCAAATATATATCCTACAGCATACATAGGAAACGGGGTAAAAATAGGCGATAACAGCATTATATATCCGGGCGCAGTAATAGATGATGATGTTGAAATAGGCGATGACTGCGTGATTTTTCCAAATGTGTCTATTTTGAGAGGTTCTCTTATAGGAAATAGAGTACGGATACACGCCGGAACGGTTGTAGGATCAGACGGATATGGATATGCGCACGATAAAAACGGCAAACATATTAAAATTCTGCAGATTGGTATCGTAGAAATAAAAGATGATGTTGAAATAGGTTCCAATGTTTCAATAGATAGAGCCGCATTAGGTAAAACGGTCATTGGTAAGGGAACTAAGATTGATAACCTTGTTCAAATTGCCCACAATGTGCAGATAGGCTCCAACTGTTTATTGATTTCTCAGGTTGGAATAGCAGGATCAAGTTCACTCGGAAACAATGTTATTCTTGCCGGCCAAGTTGGCATATTAGGTCATATAAAAATTGATTCGGGTGTACAGGTTGGTGCAAAATCAGGCGTTCATAAATCTCTGAAAACGGGACAATATAGCGGTATACCTGCAATAGATCACAGAAAATGGCTCAAAGTTCAGGCTTTAAATAAACGTCTGCCTGAGATTGTAAAAAAGATTAACCGACTTGAGAAAGAAATTAACCATACAAAAGGGGCTTACGATGATAACGATTGATGCAATAAGAAGGATATTACCGCATGATTATCCGTTTTTACTTGTTGACAGAGTGCTTGAGATCGAAAGAGGCAAACATATTGTTGCTCTTAAAAATCTAACATACAACGAAGCTTTCTTCCAGGGACATTTTCCTAAGCATCCTGTATTACCTGGAGTTTTACTGATAGAAGCATTGGCGCAGGCTTCAGGTATTCTTGTATTTGACATGTTAGACAACCAGTCCAATGAAGAGAAAAATGCTCTTATCTATTTTATGGGTGTTGACAAATTTCGCTTTAGAGCCCCAGCTGTGCCTGGAGACTCCGTGCAGTTGGAAGCCTCAATAATTCAAAGGCATGGTGATGTGTGGAAACTTGCCGTAAAAGCAAGTGTTGACGGCAAAAGAATTGGAGAGGGCGAGATCATGGCTAAGCTGGTATTAAATGCACAAAATCCATAAGACCGCTATAGTTGATCCATCCGCCAAAATTGGTGACAATGTAATTATAGGTCCGTATGCCATAGTTGAAGGTGATACGGTTATTGAAGATAATTGTAATATTTCAAGTTTCGCAACGGTAGCTCAATATACACATCTTTCGGCAGGATGCACGCTTTTTCCTCACGCCACCGTTGGTACAATCCCTCAGGATCTAAAATTTAATGGTGAGAAAACTTTTTTAAATATCGGAAAAAATAGTACTTTTAGAGAGTTTTGTATGATTAACAGAGGCACAACAGGCGGAGGCGGCGTAACAACAATAGGTGATAACTGTTTAATTATGGCTTATGCTCATATTGCACATGACTGCATCCTCGGCAATAATATTATATTGGCCAACGGTGCAACACTTGCCGGGCATATCACTATAGAGGATGATGCTATTATTGGCGGACTGGTTGCAATTCATCAGTTTGTAAGAATTGGAAAATATGCCATGGTGGGTGGTTCAAGCGGTGTGCCGCAGGATATTTTGCCGTTTTGTCTGTCAGGAGATCCAAGGGCAACGCTGCACGGAATAAACAGAATCGGACTGGCAAGACATAATTTTACCAGATTGCAGATAGATAACCTTACCAAAGCATATAGGATTCTTTTTATGGAGAAAAATGCGCTTAGCGATGCAATATATGAGCTTGAAAATTTATATGGAACAGATTCAAATATAGCCTATCTTGTAAAATTTATTGAGGCCACCAAACGAGGTTTCTGCAGGCCGACAAGAAGATAATGAGCCCGCTGCATAAAATGCTTAGTTTCAAAGCTTCGGGTTTTAGAAAAAAAGAAATGATTATCCTGAACCTTAAAATAAAAATATTTGCCGAAACAGGCTTGTAACGGATTGAAGCCATCGCTTATAGTATGCGGAGAGAGTTCTGCTGACCGATATCTGTCACTTATTGTAGAATCCGTTTGGCGTAAGGAAAAAATACCGTTTATTGCGGTTGGCGGATCATGCTTGGAATCGGCAGGTGTCAAGCTGTTGGAAAATTTTTCTTCAATCAGTGTTATAGGTGCTCTCGAAGTTTTGCCGAAACTGACAAAACTTTTTTCTCTTTATAATAGACTGACGAATATTATAAAATCAGGTAAAGTTAAGTCTGTTATTCTTGCCGATTTTCCTGACTTTAATCTGAGAATTGCAAAGGCGGCAAAAAAAGCAAACATACCTGTTTTTTATTATATAAGCCCCCAGGTATGGGCATGGCGCAAGAGTAGAATAAGCTTGATATCTGAGATTGTAAACAAGCTTGTTGTCATCCTGCCGTTTGAAAAGCAGCTGTATGAAAAATTTATTTCAGATAATTTTTATGTTGATTATTTCGGTCATCCTCTTATAGATATAATAAAAGTTAAAAACAGAGCAGATCCCAACAAGCCTCTGCTTGGAATCTTTCCCGGAAGTAGAATCGGTGAGATAAAAAAGCAGCTTCCGTTATTTATGAATATTGCTGGTATATTGAAAAATCGCGTTGATAATTTATCTGTTAAGATTGCAAAAGCACCCGACATTAAAGCGGAGTATTATGGAAAATATAAAAACTTGCTTTTAAGCGGTGATGAACTATTCGCAAATTCCACGGCGGCATTGCTTAAATCCGGAACGGTAACGCTTGAAGCTGCCATAGCAGGAGTTCCGGGTATTATCTGCTACCGTTTGTCTTATATAACTTACAAAATAGGAAAAATGATTGTAAAAGGTGTTGACAAAGTGGGCTTACCTAACATTATTTCGGGTAAAACTATCTATCCTGAATTTATTCAAAATATAGATCCCCAAAAAGCTGCGGACTCTCTTCTAATTTATTTTAACAAATTAGAAAGGGACAAAGCTGTGGAAAAAATAAAAGTTGTCCGGTCGCTGCTCGGCGAAATCGGCGTGATTGATAGAACCGCAGATGAACTCTATAAATTTATTAAAGATGCAGACACTATAGTCGCAAATGATTGAGGAGGTCATTCATTCGGATAATTTTATAATTACCAAGTTGCTTAGGGGAATATCGTTTTTTTACAGTGCGGCAGTAAAATCAAGAAATTATCTATATGATAAGAAAATCATCAAATCTTACCGTATGCCGCATTTTTGCATCAGTGTCGGCAATATTACGGCAGGAGGAACAGGCAAAACACCGTTTGTTATCTATTTGGCAAATATGCTTAAGGAAAACGGTATAAAGGTAGGCGTTATAACAAACGGATACAAAAGCAAGAAAAAGGGTGCATATCTTGTTTCCGATGGCAATGCGGTTTATGTTAAGCCTCCTGAAGCTCAAGATGAGGCGTATTTAATTGTAGCTCACAAGATTCCGGTTGCCTGCGGATCAAACAGATTAAAGGCAGCTGCTCTTCTTGGAGATGTTGATTGCATAATCCTCGACGATGGCTTTCAATATAGAAAGGTAAATAAAGATATTGAGATTCTTATTCTTGGTGAAAAGCCGTTTGATAACAACCGTCTTTTACCTGCAGGACTTCTGCGAGAACAACCGGCTTCTATGAAACGAGCAAGCTTAATTTTATCTCGAAAATCAATTATTTATAATGAAACCCCGGTTTTTTCTTATGAACTCAAACCGTTAGCCATAGTTGACGCAAATCATAAAAAGATACGCGTGGAAAATCTCCCAACACCTATTTTTGCAATCTGCGGAATTGGTAATCCGAATCGATTTTTCAAAGATCTGTCTATTCTATGTGTAAAACCTGAAAAAAGGATTATATTTAATGATCATCATGCTTATAACAAAAACGATATTAAACGACTCAAGAGTTTGAAGGGAACGTTGATAACTACTGAAAAAGACAGCGTCAAACTTAAACTAAAAAATTTATATATTTTGACAAGAGAAGTCATAATTAAGCCGGATATTTCGACTGTTATTATTTCTAAAATAAGAGAAAATGAATAAAGTTGCCGTAATTAGATATGAAAATATTGCTCCGAGCGAGCATATAACGGAAAAAATGTTTTCCGAACAGATAGAATGGCTGATAAAAAATAATATACGAATTTTGACGCTAAACGAGTTTGATAGATATATGAAAGGTGAACTCAGTTTGTCAAAAGCTGTGCTTATTGTTAAAACAGCGTCCTTTCTTGATAGCTATGTATGGGCATATCCAGTGCTTAAACAATACAATGTTCCTGCGGTACTTTTTGTCGATAGCTGGGAAATTGAAGAGGACGAATGCGCCGGTTTTTCAAGCAGCGATATACCGAAAATAAGTTATGCGGCATTAAGTGATATGACACGGCCAAAAAGCGGCATCTATGAAGGCAAAAAAATCATAAGACGGTCCAGGCTTTCATGGCAGGAGATAAAAACAATGTCTGCAGGATTAATTAGCTGTCAGCCTGGCGGAATGTTTATTAGACCGGGTTTTATTGATGATAAGATAGACGGATTCATAACCGATAAATCGCACCTTCTCGAATCAGATGACCGTTTAGGGGCTTTGCATTTCAAAGAAGGATCTTTACTAAGCCGTAAAGCGTTCTTGCCTAATACTGCAATAAACGACAAATTGCATCAATATGTCTTGAAAAATGATTATATAAGCTTTTTTGGCAAACCGAATTGGAAAAAAGAATTGCAAAATATCCTGCCTAACCCTCCATACGGCAGATTTGAGACAGATGATGAATATTATATTCGTGTAAAAAACCATTTTGCTATGTATAAAGGTGAAATTCAGACGGAAACAAACAAAAAAACAGATTCATTCTTTTGGCCTTTTGGAGATTACAGTTCCAAATCGATTGAAATTGCCAAAGAAGTTGGATTCCATCTTTTTTTCACAAAGCAAAAAGGCTATGCGGAAGTCGGAAAATCTGATGCAATTGCCTCGTTTGCTCCTTCAGATATTACAGACTTAAAAAAATTAATGTTATAGCATATTATGCTTTTTAAACTAAAGAGTGAATTTAAGCCTACAGGCGACCAGCCTCAAGCGATTAAAAAACTAACCGACGGAATAAATAACAAAAAAAAATATCAGACTCTTCTTGGTGTTACCGGTTCCGGCAAAACATTTACCATGGCCAATGTCATAGCTAATGTACAAAAGCCTGTCCTTGTTATGTCACACAATAAAACGCTCGCTGCCCAGCTGTATAACGAGTTCAAGCGCTTTTTCCCGGAGAACGGAGTAGGCTATTTTGTCAGTTATTACGATTATTATCAGCCTGAAAGCTATATACCGAGAAATGACACATATATCGACAAAGAGACGAGCAGAAACAGCGAAATTGAACGGTTAAGACATCATGCCACTAAACTGCTTCTTGAGAGAAAAGATGTGATTATCGTTGCTTCCGTTTCAGCTATATACGGAATAGGCAACAAAGCTTCGTATAATGAGATGAAAGTTGAGGTCATTACGGGTGATAAAATTAACCCCGACAATTTATACAAATCACTTGTGGACATGCAGTATAAAAGAAATCAAATTGAGTTTATTAGGGGAACATTTAGAAGTAATGGCGATATAACGGATATATTTCCCCCTGATGAGCAAGAACACGCTATCCGAATAATTATTGATGAAGAAGGCGTTGTAGAGTCTATCTACTTATTTGATCCGCTGACAGGTAAAAAAGTTACAGATCTGACCGTTGCAGCAATCTGGCCGGCAAGCCATTATGTAACATCAAAAATTATGATTAAAAATGCAATCACTAACATAAAAGAGGAGCTGAAAGAGAGAATTGAATTTTTTCAAAAACGGGGAATGCCGCTTGAAGAGGAGAGAATAAGCCAAAGGACGAATTTTGATCTTGAACTGCTTGGTGAAATCGGATTCTGCAAAGGCATAGAAAATTATTCTCGGCATCTTTCAGGTAAGGCTGCTGGTCAGCCTCCCGATTCACTGATTGACTTTTTCCCTAAAGATTTTCTTCTGATTGTTGATGAATCACACATTTCTCTGCCTCAAATAGGCGGAATGTACAATGGAGATCACTCAAGAAAAAAAACGCTTGTTGATTACGGATTCAGGCTGCCGTCAGCACTTGATAACAGACCGTTAAAATTTGATGAGTTTTTGAGCAAGATTAATCAAGCTCTGTTTATCTCCGCTACTCCGTCAACTTTTGAAATAGAAAAATCGGAAGGCGTGTCTGCCGAGCAGCTGATACGCCCTACAGGGCTCATTGATCCTATGCTGTATGTGAAAAGTATCAAAAACCAAGTTGATGATTTATCCGATAGAATAAGGGAAAGATCGGGTAAATCGAGGGTTATAGCAACAACTTTAACCAAGAGAATGTCTGAGGATCTTGCAAGTTATTATAAAGAGATAGGCTTGAAAGTAAAATATCTACATTCTGAAATTGACGCAATAGAACGAATAGAAATTATCAGACAATTTAGAATCGGCAAATTCGATTGTTTGATAGGAATTAATTTGTTAAGAGAAGGCCTTGATATTCCGGAAGTATCGCTGGTTGCTATCTTAGATGCGGACAAAGAAGGATTTTTACGGTCAACAACGTCGCTTGTGCAGACTATAGGAAGAACGGCCAGACATATAAATTCAACTGCAATTTTGTATGCGGATCGTATGACCAAAAGTATCAAAGCAACTATCAAAGAGACGGCGAGAAGGAGATCGTTCCAAAAGAAGTACAACAAACTTCATCATATAACGCCGGAAGGTATCAAAAGAGCAATTGAAGGTCCGCTTGGTAAAATGTCTGATCTTGATTATCTTGATATATCCATTGATGAGGACGTGCCTTATAAAAAAATTCCATCAATGATAAAAAAACTTCAACGAGAGATGCGGCAAGCTGCAAAAAAGTTTGATTTTGAAAAAGCGATAGAACTTAGGGATAAAATTGAAAAACTGAAGGAAAAAGATGAGTTATGGGGAAACTGAAAAAATGCAGCTACGGGAAAATGTTAAATGGTAAATTAACGAAATAATACATAATATTTTCCCCGCTTTATCTTTGGCATAAAGGAAAAATAGATAAAATGAGATTGCGCAGCGGTCTATCAGCGGAGCATCCCTCAAATGTTTTGATCTATTTTATAAAGATAAACCAGCACTTTTGCTATAGCTTGGTATAAATCGGGCGGTATTTGGACATTTACATCAAGTTTAACCAACTCTTCGGCAAGGGCACTATTTTCTATTATAGGAATATTATTTTCTTTTGCCGCGGCTTTAATTCGCTGCGCTACCTTTCCCGAACCGGAGGCAACAAGCTTTGGAGCTGTCATGCTTTTTTTATATAAGAGTGCGGCCGCTTTCTCATCCTTTGTAAGCAAAATTTCCCAGTCCTCTCAAGGTAATTGATAATATAAAACCGCTGTCTTTTGTTCTATTGCTATCTGCCAGTGTTGCAGGAATTTCTCGTGTAAACATTGAAAGATCTATTCCCCAGCATGATTCTTTTACAACTAAATCAAACTGATTGTTTGAAAAAAAACGGTTCATAATATCATAATCATTTGTAGTTGATATGCTAAATGTTTTTGACACAGATAATGCAAGCTTCGCATTTATCTGTTCCGATTGTTTTTCAAAATTGGCGTTTTTGGCGAGTTCATAGCCTATTTTTGCGGTAAGCATGCCAACATATGATATGTCGCTGCTAAGGTCAACAAATTGATGTTTGTAATGATCATAATGCAGTGTTAAATCGTAGCTGATTTTGCTTATATTCAGCTGCATATCGACAAAAATAGGCTCAAGCGGTTTTTTATGGCGAGATAGCCTATTAATATCGTAAGGTTGAGAGATATTAAGATATGCGAGCTGATGACTTTTGCCGTTTGATTTGCTCATAAGCCTCTGTTTGATTTGAAACACTATTTGGCTTTTACTATCAATTTTGCTAACAAAATCAGGCAGATGAGATTGCGATATTGTAGGTATAAAATTATAGCTTATACTTGGAGTAATCAGATGAAGCAGATTGAACTTATTGCCATAATACTGTTTGACAAGATCCGTAGAAATAGTTTGCGTAAATTGAGGAACAATTCTTAAATGGCTAAATTTATTGCCGCTTTCATTGTTTTTATAAAATGTCTGATCTGATTTAATAGCACTGCTCAAATGAAAAACGCTTGCATTGTATGGAATTGAAACAACAGGAGCAGCATCCAGCACAATACCTTTGTTCCCTTTTACTCTATAAAAGTTTGTAAAACCGGAGTTCACAGATAGGTAGAGCGGTGTGCCCGATATAATCGTGCTATGTTTATTAATGGTTAATGCTGGAATTGTTTGGAGCGTTTTTCTATCGTTAGCCGAATCTAAATCTTCATACAGTTTGTTATCCAACCCAAAGCTCCAATTTTTATAATTATAATTAGCTATTAATTGTGATTCGACAAATCTTGATGCATAAAAATCAATATTTTTGTTGTTTAGATTGTAATAATCTTCCCTGCCGAATATATGATTATATTCTGCGAAAATGCGTCCATTATTGAAATTATAAGAGTTGGAAGAACTGATATTAAGCAGATTCTTTTTAGCTGATTTTTTCTTTTTATGCAGGTAGCTGATAAATGATTTCCCTCTGATATTATCAGATGCTGCATATCGATGTTCAATATCAACACCCAATCCTATTTTTGACTTTTCCTTTAAAGTAAATGTCATATCCATCGATCTTCCTAATACGAGAAAAAACGGCTGATTATATACAAAACCGTTGTGGCTTGAATATTCCAATTCGGGAAATAAAAATCCGGTTTTTCTTTTTTTATCAAGAGAATGTGACATATATGGCGTATATAATATAGGAATAGATCCTGCAGAAAACAGCGCATTAGTTGTTCGGACATATTCACCTTTCACTATTTTAGAACTTGATCCTGAGATATGCCAGTCAGGACAATTGTTAAACGGTTTCTTAGGATCGCCGCACCCGGTAAGGGACGGTTTATCTAAAATGTAGCTATTGGATGAAATTTTATAGCTATGTTTTGCTCTAAGAAAGATATGATCTTTTTTTACAAAAAATATTGCATTATCTATGATTCCTTTTTTTGTTTTTAGATTGAATATAAGCCTTTTTGCCCATATTTTGTTGGTTCCGTCAAGAATAAGGACATTACCAGTAGCTTTTAAGATATTAGTTGTTTTGTTAACAATGATAGAGTTGGCAGATATCGAAAGATCTTTCCTTTTTATCACACCGTTTCTTAATATATAAGTGTCGCTTTTATTAAGGTAGCTTGCAGAATCAGCCGTTATATGATAATACTGTTTTGCACTATCCGATGGCTTTGCCAGTGACATGACAGGAGTTGCAAAGATTAAAAACAGAACGACGAATAGTCTGATATTTCCCCACCTTTTTTATAGCATAATAATCAACATAATAAAAAAAGCAAGATTGCGAAAAATGTGATAAGCTGCGATGTTAGGGTGAAAAAAGAGCAATAGGTGCAAATTTGCCGTTTTTTACCGTTCTTATAACCACAGTTCTATATGTTTTGCCGTTTTTTATATTTATGATGCCGCTTGCACCTTCAAACTTACCGTTTCTCACGGCTTGCCCTAATTTATCAGGATTAAATCCGGTTTTGTCTGCTTTGGCAATGAGATAAAAATAGCTGTCCGCTGCTAACGCTTCCGCTGAATCAGGAAATCTCCCGTAGCGTTTTTTGAAAAGTTTCACAAATCGTCTGCCGAGTTTTGTAATTATTATCGTAGGATCATAATCATCTGTAAATGTTAGTCCTTCTACCGCTTTTCCCCCAATTTTAATAAGAGCATTTGTTGATGCCGCCGAACCCGAGAAGAGCGGAATTTTGCCTCCGAGCTCTCTTAATTCTCTTGCAAAAAGTGCAGTTTCCCTATAGTAAGATGCTAAGTAAATAAAATCGGGTTTTAGTCTTATTATTCTTGTGATAAGCGCAGAAAAATCGGTATCGCCGCTGTTTATCTGATATATTTTTATGATTTTACCCCCATATTTCTTAAATCCCGAATTGAAAAAATGAGTTAGATCAATCGAATAGTTCTGGGATATATCTTCTATGATAATTCCTTTTTTATAGATAGGTGCTATATATTGTGCCATAATTTTTGCCTGAATATCATCGGTAAAACAGATCCTTGCGGCATATTTCTTATTATCTGTCAGCTGAAGTCCATTAGCAGATGGTATGATATCGACTATATGATGTTTTTCAGTAACCGCCAATCCGCTCAGTGCATTTGTTGTTGTAACCGGTCCTATAATGGCTTTTACTCCTTTGTCAATTAGTCTCTCGACCGATAGCGCTGCATCTTCCGGACGGCTGGCATTGTCTTCTAAGATTAGTTTAACTTTTGATTTTCTAAAAAAAGGTTCAAGCTGATGCGCTGTCTTTATACCTTTCCATTCCGATTGACCCCATGCAGCCGCAGGTCCTGTCATAGAGAGATAAACACCAATCGGTGTGCTGCCTGCATGCGCAGGCAAAGAAAAAAATAGCAGTAAAAAAACTATAATAACCATATTTACTCCTTGCGGTTAATATTGATTGAAAGAATACTTGGTTAATTCGTGGTGTCAAGTTAAATTTAAGAATAGTTGGGAAAATTAGCGAATGGCTGATAGCCGCCGGCTATTGAAAGATAAATTGCCGTGCAAGAGTTTCTTGGATTTAAGATTTAGAATTTAGCAAGAAGTTTTATCCTAACCCCTATATCCTCTTTTCCCTTCCGTCACTCTCGAGGCTCTTGCCGCGGCAGTCTCTCTTTTCTTTCATTCAACATTAAGCATTAACATTATCAGAAAAACCTTTTGTTTAAACGTTCTTTTTCCTTGATGAAAAATAACGGAAAAAATCAAGGCTAAACACAATTTGTTGAAATTAAAGGGCACCTCTAAAAACCCTATACATTCTCAGAGTAGCTTAGTGGGGTAAGATTGTAAAAAATCTTTTTTCAAGTCATAGCCGTAGCTATGATGATAAAAA
>VAPE01006867.1_pt1 | contig 28959 bp, 24 predicted proteins | sample 3393911 | NCBI WGS metagenome assembly VAPE01 (sample SAMN08290436, study PRJNA428436) | hydrothermal vent metagenome | isolation source: Deep-sea hydrothermal vent chimney | place: Atlantic Ocean: South-mid Altantic Ridge
GCCGGGAAAATTACCTCCTCAAGCCTCTTCTTTATTATGTTGGCAAATCCCAGTACCGAGGTCAGAGGCGTGCGGAGTTCGTGCGATACCGTCGATATGAATGCGGACTTGGTCTCATCCATCCTCTTTAACTCACGGTTTGCAGCTTCGATCTCCTTGGTCCTTTCCCTCACCTTTGCATCGAGGTTTTCTATATGTGATCTCAACCGGTCGATCATGTTGTTAAATGCCCCGGCAAGAACACCGATTTCATCGTTACCACGTATATCACTCTTGGCGGTAAGGTCTCCCTCCTGTACCCTCAGGGCCGTTGCAGAGAGCTTCCTCAGGGGATTAACAAGCCTTCTTACAAAGATATAGCCCAGACATACGGAGAGAAGCAGTACGACCAGGGTTATGCCGAGGATTCTCCTCTTGAGTATTTCCGAACTCTTACCCAGTTCATCCAGATACACAGAGGATGCGATATACCAGTCAAGGTTCTTGAAATACCTTACCCAGGAGATCTTTTTATATACATAGTTGCCGGGATCCGAGGGCTTGTCCCATTGGTAGATCACCTTATTGTCTTTTTGAGTTGCCGCTTGTTCGAATTCCTCGCCAATGGGTTTCCCTGTCACAGGGTCCAGTAATGACGAGATGTTTTTCCCTTCTATGTTCCTGTTGGGATGTATTATCATGTTCATTTTGGAATCGAAGATAAACATGTAGCCCGTTTTGCCTATCCGGATATGTCTCAAAATGCCCCTCAATTCCTCTATTGCCTTCTTCTTTCTCCTCGTCACCTCTTTCTTTATGTCGTCGACATATACACCGGTTCCGACAACCCACTTCCATTGAGGAAAAAGCTTGAAGTAGGAGAGTTTTTCGATGGGTTCTTTTTCTCCGAGCCTGCGCCACCAGTAGCTGTAAAACCCCTCCCCCTGCCTCCTGGCAATCTCTACCATCGGCGGGACGATAAGGTTTCCGTGGACATCCCTGATCCCGGAGAAATCCCTTCCGTACAGCTTTGGATCGGGATGGGATATGAGTACGGAGTTGTAGTCTGAAACCCAGATATAGTCATTACTGCCGTATTTAAAGGTCCTTAGTTTATCCAATATACTTTTTTTGGCCTCGTTCCCGGATAAGCGCCCGCTCTTCACATCCGCACGGACGTTGTTAATGTAAGATTCGACGATTTCAATGATGTTTCTTAATTCCCTTTTGTGGGCAGCATAGGCGGATTCCCTGTAGGCCTCAAGATCCATCGAGATCTTGTGAACGAGTTCGTATACGTTGTCGAGGATCGTCTTTCCGGCATTCTCTTCTATCTCATAAACCGTCTCTTTAATGAGTGGCACGGAGAATGAATAAATCAATGCCGAAAAAAAAACTATAATCAGGAGAATTAAAAGGAAAGTCTTTGTGAAGAGATTAAACCGTATCATCTGAGATTATCTATCCGGCTCGATCATGGACAGCAATCCATACCTCTTGAGTACCTCCACGGGCAGAGTTCTGAAGAGATCCCCGTCGATTGAATTTGGCTCAAGTGTGACAAGGGCATACCTTAATGGTAGATCTTCTATGTTTAACCCCGTACCGATTTCAATCATGGTTCGCCTCCTTCTGTTTTGTCCCGATCATGCCTTCAGCTCTGCACCTCTTCCTGCCCTCCTTTAACCACGGCCTGAAATCCTTCAAAGGACCTTACCCGTAGGTCCTGTAGAGGAGCCTCTTGACCCTTGCCTGTAATTCCGGATAATCAAAGGGTTTTGTTATATAGTCATCCGTACCGTATGTGAATCCCTTAAGCATGTCCTCGGCCGCATCCCTCGAAGAGAGGATGATAATCGGTATGAACATCGTATTTACCTGACTTCTGAGGTTCTTTATCATTTCAAAGCCGTCCATTACGGGCATATTGATATCCGTGATGATCAGATTCGGTTTTATGGTGAGAGCCTTTTCAATAGCCTCCCTGCCGTTCTGAGCAGTGTAAATATCGAGGGTGAGAGGTCTCAGTGCTATCTCCACCATCTTAAGCAGTCCGGGCTCATCGTCAACCACGAGCACCCTCATAACCGACTGAATCTCCAGTATTTTAAATGGTTTCCTTGTCTTGCCGCAATAGGGACAGAACTTCCAGTTTAAATCAAGCCGCTTTCCACAGGCGCTACAGTCGTTATCCTGTGAAGACTCGCGGCAGGGGCAATCACTACCGGTATACTGCGTGTTACAGACGGGACATGTCTTTTCCCTGAGCCCGTCAATCGATATAACCCTTAAAACCTCCTCGATCGTTGTTATCCCCTGATGGACTTTCTCCATAGCAGCCTCAAACAGTGTCTTCATACCCTCCTGTGCCGCCTGCGTTTTTACCTGACTCTCCGGGGCGCTATTCAGTATCAGTCGCTTTATTGCCGGGCTGATTCCCAGTATTTCAAATACAGCTGTACGGCCGTTATATCCTGTACCGTTACACCTCTTACAACCCATTCCCTTAACAAAACGTGCGTCCCTGCTGATCCCCGGCACCAGGGAAAAGACCCCTTCGTCGGGCCTGTACCCGTCCAGGCAGTGCTTACAGTTTACCCTCACAAGCCTCTGGGCTACAATGCTCAGGAGCGATGAGGCCACTAAAGTTGGTTCTATGCCTATATCAAGCAGCCTTGTTACTGTTGAGGCTGTATCATTGGTGTGTAATGTACTGAGGACGAGATGCCCTGTCATTGAAGCCCTGAAGGCAATCTCTGCAGTCTCTTTGTCCCTGATTTCCCCTACCATGACAATATCCGGGTCCTGTCTCAGGATCGACCTTAATGTGTTGGCAAAGTTCAGCCCCGCCTTTTTATTGACCTGTACCTGCGTTATTCCCTCCAGTTCATACTCAACGGGATCTTCAATAGTAACGATATTCGTTTCATGGGAGTTGAGTTCCTTCAGTACCCCGTGCAGTGTGGTTGTTTTGCCGCTGCCCGTTGGTCCCGTCACCAGGATCATCCCCTGCGGTTGTGAAAAAGACCGTTTGAGTCTTCCGTATTGCTCATCATCGATTCCTCCGTCTCTCAGTTTGAGATCTCCCTTTTCGGGATTCAGGAGCCTTATAACCACCTTTTCTCCGAGGTGTGTCGGGAGGGTTGATACCCTCAGGTCGACAGGATTACCCTTTACGCTGATCTTGATTGAACCGTCCTGCGGCGTCTTCCTGTTGCTTATGTCAAGCTTTGACATGATCTTGATCCTTGAAACAAGCGCTGAATGAAGCCACTTCGGCACTTCCATATGCGTCTTTAATACACCGTCAATCCTGAACCTTACATCCACCTTCTTCTGGCCGGGCTCTATATGTATATCACTTGCCCTGCATCCCGTAGCCTCATTAAAGAGCAGGTTAACGAGTTTAATAGCCGGCGCCGAGAGGGTCCCTTCACCCGAGACGTCCATTCTTACGCCTGTTTGAAATACCTCCGCGCCTGAAGGCGGATTGTCATCCAGCAGCCCGATGCTGTCTTCATCGTATGCTTCAATCCTGTCAAGGACCGTTGAAAGTTCACTGCTTATCTCGTAACAGGTATTGACGGCCTGGAGGATTTCTCCCCTTGTTGCCGCATAGGGTATTACGGAAAGGCCCGTGAGAAAGGAGATGTCCTGAACCGTATTAAAATCCAGGGGATCCACCATGGCAACCTTCAACAGCCCCCCATCCCTGTCAAAGGGAATACTCATGTATTTAAAGGCTGATTTTTCAGAATACCCCTCCAGGGCTTCGGGTAAAATATCCGACAGTACTGCCCTGCCGATGCCGAAACGGTTGGTAAATACCGATACAATTTTTTCTTCGTCGACGGAGAAAGAGTCAAGGATTTCGAGCACAACGCTCCCTGACTTTTTGGCGTCCTTTGTCTCCTGTAACTGTTCAACCGTTATAATTCCTTCTTCTATTAATGCATCACACAATGGGTCCATCGTTCCTCCTTGTACTGCCGGGGTGGTCTTTTCCGGGAATTCTTATCACAAAGTTGGCCCCGTTAAAACCTTCAACCCCTGAATGGTTGCCATTTACGGCGCTTATCGTACCCCTGTGGTCCTCAACAATCTTCTTTGTTATGGCAAGGCCAAGCCCGGTGCCCGACTTTTTGCCCATAGTCACAAAGGGATCGAAGATGGTGTCGATTATCTCTTTCGGAACTCCGCCACCCGTATCTGAAAACAGTATCTCCACGTGATCCCCTGCGGCCCTGGTACTGATGAGCAGCCTCCCTCCCCCATGCATAACCTCTCTTGCATTGCCGGTTATATTATAGATGACCCTTCTGAACTTCTCCCTGTCGATATATACATCACCTTTGTAAGCTGTTATCAACGATACATCGATGTTTCTGCTTGAGAGGTCTTTTTCGATCAGTTCGTACACCTCTGAGAGGTATTCGTGAATGTTTGTCCTTTGGATGTTATACCTGCCCTTGAACTCCCTTGAAAAGTAGAGGAGGTCCTCAAGCATTGAAACCAGCCTGTCCACTTCACCCATGATCATCCCGCTGTACTCCTTACGCTCCCCGGGCGTAAACTCCATGTCTCCCAGCAACCCGGCAAAACCCTTGATGGTTGCCATGGGGTTCTTGATATCATGGATTATGCCTGCTGCCATCTGACCTATGGTAGCAAACTTTTCGTTCCTGATCTTTTCATCATAGAGGCGGGCGGACTCTATTGCACCTGCGATCATGGAGGATATCGATATAATCAGAGACTCGTCCTCACTCGTGAAGAACCCGCTTATCTTATTGCTCATGTTTAAAACACCCACGGTCCTGTCCTTTACCTTAAGGGGTATACAGAGCATGGATTTAATACCCAGATCCCCACCGCTTATAAAGTCCGGGTGCCGCTCCGTTTCGTTAACGATAAGCGGTCTTCCGGCTTTAACGACCCTGCCTGCAATCCCGTTGGATAAATCCAGCCGCACCCTCTCATTAACGGTTCGTCCCGATGCGGCCTTTATGTAAAAACCGTCGCTTTTATCATCGATAACCATGATGGAACAGTTTTCGACCCCCATTATTTCCCCGCATTTGGCTGTAGTGGCACGCATTATTTCGTCTATATCGATCGAGGAACTCAGAATATCACTGATTTCCGAAATGAAATTAAGTTCCCTGTACTTGTTAAGGGTATGCCTTGTCAGGGATTCTTTATCCTGCCGGTTCTTCAGAAAAAGGCCAAGGATGGATGCAGCCGTCTCCAGTCTCTCATCAGATCCGCAGACGTAGCCAGTGGGCTCGCTGTTTAAAGGGACAGCATATTTAAGAGGTTTTTTATCGCTACCGCCGAATCCCTCTGTAACATAAAGGGGATCGCCGTTGAGTCGATAGAAACCAAAGGGTCCTATGAGAACGGAAAGGAGTTCGCATACGGGTTTTATTTCTTTTTTTCTTATAAGCACTCGGCCTTCATGGAGTCAATCACCACCGGAGGTGGTTGCTTTCGGCATGCATGCATTGTAAAGTGATCGTTTGTGCAACAGATTCTTCATGTCACCGGGAAGTCCTGTATGGTCCGACAGTTTTTTCAAGCCCAAGAGAGATCCTGACCGGGACCTCAAACGTTATAAATATATCAGATAAGCATCTAAAAGTCAATTGAGGCCCTATCCCGAATGCATTCGGGATTGCTGGAATGACTAATAACCGTTATATTTATACACAAACTCTATAAAGACTGGATTCCCGCCCAATCCCGATTTGTCGGGACGGGAATGACGGCTCTATTGTTGAGTTTATACACAGCACTACTTAATCTAAGGTTTCCTTACATCATTTGACGGTTGATTTTTATCGGGGAGGTTGTATATCTTATAAAGGCGGGAAATGAGCAAATTTTTTCGACGGTTCCGGTCTCCTTTAGCTTTATCCGTGAAGCTCACCCCCGGGGTTCGGACACTCACGGCTGTGGTAGCTTCATTTCAGGCAGTACTCAATTCAAGCGGGCGTAACTCAACGGTAGAGTGTCAGCTTCCCAAGCTGAAGGTCGCGGGTTCAAATCCCGTCGCCCGCTCCAGACACTGAAGGCAAGCTTAACCTATGAGTTCTCCTGTATTACGAGGATGCCGGCTGAATGCCCCGACCTTTGGTCGGGGAGCTTCACTTTTGTTGAGTATTTAAAACAACCCTGTTCCGTCCTCCCCTTTTTGCCCTGTACAGCGCTGCATCAGCCGACTTGTTAAGGCCCTGTGCATCGGCATGGTCCGGAAATGATGCAATTCCGCAACTGAATGTTACATGGAAGCTCCTGCCCTCGTAATTGTGTTTGATATTTTCAAATCTCGTTCTTATATCATCCATTGTGGCGAATGCGGGCTCAGGGCTTGTGCCGTATAATACAACCGCAAACTCCTCACCGCCGTACCTGCCGATGATATCGGTGCTTCTGAGCCTCTGCTGCAGGAGCCTTGACAGTGCAATCAGCACCATATCTCCGGCAGGATGCCCGTAGGTATCATTGACCTCTTTAAAATGATCGATATCGATCATGGCGAATGCCAGAACATCTTCCTCTCTCTTTACCCTTCTGATGGCAATGTCAAGCTGCTCCTTTGTCTTGGTATGATTCAACAGGCCGGTAAGACTGTCCCTGTCCATAAAGGACCGTATAATCCTCATCCTTTCGGCCCTGATCGTCACGGAGGATATAAGATAATCAGGATCGACGGGCTTTGTGATAAAGTCATCTCCGCCCATACTCATGGCGGAAAGCTGTACCGATATATCTTTCTCTGCAGAGAGGTACACAATCGGTATGGAGTAATACGCATTCATTTGCCGGATCACCCTTGCCAGCTCGTCGCCGTTACACAAGGGCATGTACATATCCATGAGAATAAGGTCGGGCTTGAAATCAAACAGTACATTAAAGACATTTAAGGGTTCATTCACTACCTCTGTAATCATGCCTTCCTTCCTCAGGAGAAGGGAGTGATATGTAGAGAGGTTTTTATCGTCATCCACTATCAGTATTCTGTATGGGTCACGGAGCTTTACAGAGGTAAGTGCGTCAACAGCATCAATAAGTTCAATCATATTAACCGGTTTTACAAAATAGGCATCCGCCCCCAGACGAAGCGCATTAAGCCTTGATTTTACATCACCCCTGTCAGCAACGAAGATCAGCTTAAAAGATTCCTGATGTCCGGGTTTAAGTGAGGAGAGGATATCCCCGTCTCTCAATTCGTCTCCGTCAAAGGATGTATCTATCAGCACGCATGAAGGAGAATCAAGGCTCAGACTGTTCAGCAGGACAGGGGTATCCGAAAAGTTCCTGACATCGTAATTGAAATGACTTATCTGAAATGAGAGGTTGTCGATATATGAAGGATCGTACCCAAAGCAGTATAACAGCTTCTTTTTATCACTATTTTGTGATTGCAAGGTCTCTCCGTCATTCGTATGCGGACTGTTGATTATACAGCAAGCCGATATTCTGAATCCTGTTTGGTATTTTAGCATAATCATACTATTGAAGCATCATGGAAGGCCCGGAGGGCGGGGACGACAATTGCCGGACGGCAAGAAATAAAGGCCGGGAGTTATGAACGAACGGATCCTGAATCGGGGATGAAGCAGCGCAGAGGCATAGCGCAAAGAAAGTGCCGAGCTTTGGCCGGAGAGCCTGACAGGCAGTTCAATATCGAACGCATTAGCCTGCTATTTAGTGTCTGTGTATGAACTCAACAATAGAGCCGTCATTCCAGTCCCGACAAATCGGGATTGGGCGGGAATCCAGTCTTTTCAGTAACTTCTGGATACCCGACTACAGACTTCGGGTATGACAAAAACATAAAACAGCAATTTATACACAGATTCTATTTAGGGGGAAAGGATCAAAAGGATACAATCATTCCCTATAAGAGGAAGGATTATCTCTCTTATTCTCAGTCTCCCCCGAGCGACTTCGGGAGGGGAATTTATGGTGTTGGAGAAATGGAAGACCGGCTCTCAGCGCTCCACTCTCCAACATCACGTGTCTGAATGTGGGAACGGGAGGGTTGTCCCACACCCTTGTTATGCGCCGTTCTTTCTTATATAGAAGAAGAACACGCCGTCTTTCTCAGTCTTGCTTATCAATTCATGACCGATCCTCTTCAGGAGCGCGGGTATGTCTGTCCTCGAACCGGGATCGGTTGCAATAACCTCAAGGATCTGTCCATGCTGAAGCTCACCTATTACCTTTTTGGTTTTCAAAACCGGCATCGGACAGTTCATGCCCTTTGTATCAAGTATCCTGTCAACTGCAATCTCTTCCATCTTCTAACCTCCTGTTTAATAGTTGTACTCCCGAAAGGGAGTTCACGGGTTTACCTGTATTCCTTGTGCAGCTCTATTACCTCATTGACCATCTCATTCAACAGGTCTTCCACCGCCTCTAAGACATCATCATCCCCTTTGTCTCTCCAGATAAGGTGCCTGTAAGAGAGGTATACCTTTCTTTCATCGTCAGGAAGTGTGTAGACCATGATCTGGTATGGACAAAAAGACAGATAATGCGGGTTTTTCTCAAGCATGTTCCTTGAAATCACAGCACTGCAGAACTCCATCACCTTAGCCTTCCCATATATCTTCCTGTTCCTGCCAAGGGCCTTGCCTGTCCTCTCGATCATCTCTCCCACATGTGACACACTTGATATCACAAGCCCCCTTTCATTGAGGGCCATCTTAAGGTCATCCCAGATTTCATCGTAGTCACCATAAACCGACTGGATAACAACCGGTTTATCGCAGTATTTATTTCCGGCCCTCTGCACAGACTGACGGGGTGTACACTGTATGAGCAAGAAAAGCAATACTATTAATATTAAGATATATTTTCTCATTCACCGATCCAACAACGGCACAGCTTGTTACCGTGATCCAGCGATAAGCAACACCGACTTCTTTACAGGGTTTTAAATCTGTCTCATAATCTGCCACTGGATAAACTTGGCGCCGGATATTGCGCCTAACAGTATAAAACTCATCGTAAGCATGCTTCCGAGTGAAAGCGTTGAAAACCCGCTCAACCCCTGTCCTATGTTACAACCAAGGGCCAATACCGCACCAAAACCCATAAGCAAACCACCAACGAGATTGTACTTGAACTGTTCAAGAGGAGGGGCTACCCAGTTGAACGTACGTGTTATGAGCGCTGATATAAACGCTCCAAATAGAACCCCAAACACCGAGGCAACCGCAAAGTTGATAGACTCACCGGTCCAAAGTATAATATAACGGAAGGTTTGAGCGTCGGCAAGTGCGAAGGTCAGGCTCTTGGGTCTCCATGTCTGAAGGAGCGTAGGATCATCAGGTCCGGTATAGGAGAATGTATCAATCATTGGTATTGTCTTAAATGCAACACCGTTGATCCACCAGGCAAAGACAATCGTCAACCCGATCGTAACCCCAGCCAGCGGCCACCTCCAGCCCCACCAGTCGGAATCCTTCGGGGCCCTCAACATAAATATCAACAGCACTACCTCAAGGACAGCCATGACGACCCAAAAGGGAACTCCATGCAGGATGTTCGGAATATACTGGTTGTCATAATCGACTGTCAGGCTGTTAAAGTAATCGACGCGGAGCCTTGCGGTTATGCCCCACAGGGTTGCACCGGATGCAAAGATAAAGGCCATTACACTAATCAATCCCCCGAGATTTCCTTCTGCCGACCTCACGAGAATCCTGCTTGCGCAGCCGCCTGCGTAAACAATACCCACACCAAAGACGAAACCGCCGACTATATAACTCAGCCAGGTAAAGGGAGAGGATATATATATGCTGTAGTTTATGTCAACCATCCCCGTTTTGTAGAGGATCTGGGTTCCCATTATTGCAACAAAGAGCGCCATTGCATATGCCCTTGACTGCGTCAGGTCGTAAGTGGTAACTATACTATGGCAGGCTGCGGCAATGCAGAACTTCGATCTCTGAACTACCGCCCCCATCAGTGCACCTATAATAAGTCCTCCCCAGATAACGGTGGTTCTTATGGAGTTTTTGATTACAGCTATTTCTTCGTCTGATAATGAGTCTAAATCGACCCCGGCATAACCCTTGATCTTGAATATCAGATACAGCACCCATAAGAAGCCTGAAACTATCAGTGCAATAACGAGACCCTCTCTCAACTTCTCTTTTGTCATCCATACCTCCTGTTAGGAATAGTTCTTCACCCGCATTACAAGCATTTTTTGTGCCAGGATGAATCAATTGAAGGGAAAGACAACCGGGGACCCTGAAGAGGTCCATTCAATACCGTTGCAGGTAACCCCGGTGTCTCCAATGGACTGATATTATTGACTCCGTAGAAAATGAGTTGAAGAGCTGTTGTTTGTCCGTCGTACTCCCCGGATGATTTTAAAAAACACCGTTGTACGGAATCGAACAGTAAGCGGTATCAAAGCTGTTCCTTCATGTACAATGATTTACGGGAGGATGCCCTGACAAAGGAAGTCCCTCCTTGAGGGGGAGATTTTATGCCGGGTTCCGGATTAAGGTAAAGACCATGTCAGTCTGCTCATCATAATGACCGCCGCCGGATTGAGGATTATAACAGTTTATACTTTATCATCTTGGTCCTGAGCTGCCTCCGTGTAATTCCAAGACGTTCGGAAGCCTTTGTCTGGTTCCAGTTTTCTTCTTTAAGGGCGTTAATTATTGCAAGTCGCTCCAGATCAGGCAGGGTCAGTCCGGCAAGTTCACCAAGGTCCTTTTCTTCCCTCTCAACAAAGACCTTGTTCGTTATCTTTTTGGGCAGGTCGGCAAGCATAATGGTCTCAAACCTGCTCAGCACAATAGCACGTTCTATGATGTTTTCAAGTTCACGTATGTTCCCGGGCCAGTTGTAAAGCATCAGTGCATCCAGGGCGTTATGTTCAATACCCGAGATGAACTTGTTGTTTTCTTCCGAGTATTTCTTCAGGAAATTGTCAACCAGAAGCGGTATATCCTCCTTCCTTTCCCTCAGGGGCGGTATGACAACGGGTATAACATTGAGACGATAGAACAGGTCCTCCCTGAAGGTTCCCCTGTCGATCTCCTCCTCAAGATTCTTGTTGGTTGCAGCGATGATGCGACAGTCTGATTTTATAGCTTTGAAACCGCCTATCCTGTAGAATTCCTTCTCCTGTATAAACCTCAGGAGCTTGATCTGCATACTTTGAGACATTTCGCCTATCTCGTCGAGAAACAGGGTTCCATGATCAGCGAGTTCGATCTTTCCACCGCGTCTCGAAACAGCACCGGTATAGGCGCCCTCTTCATGGCCGAATAACTCGTTTTCTATCAGGTCCTGAGGAATAGCAGCACAGTTTATGGCTACAAAGTTTGATTCCCTTCTCGGGGATGCCAGATGTACGGCCTTTGCCACAAGTTCCTTGCCTGTTCCGGACTCTCCGGTGATCAGGACATTGGCACGACTGTTACTGATCATATTTATAGTGGCAAGTAACTCGATGATAACCTTAGAGTCACCAACTATACCATACCGTTCCTTGAAGTACTGTTCCGTATCGGTCAGTGAACCCTTATGTAACAATGTATGTTTGATTATTACAAGCATGTCGTCGAGTTCAAGGGGTTTTGTAAGATAATTATAAGCCCCTTCCTTTATAGCCTCTACAGCGTTTTCTATGCTTCCGTAAGCCGTTATCATGATAACCGGGATATCGGGTGTTTCTCTTTTAATGACTTTCAAGAGTTCAATTCCTGATTTTCCCGGTAATTTCATATCGGTAAGCACGAGTTCATAGCGTATTTCATTAAGTAAAGTGATCGCCTCTTCGTAGTTCCTTGCGGTATCCACTTCGTAACCTTCCTGTTTAAGAAATTTCTGTATGACAACCCTTATATTTCTCTCGTCATCTACAACCAATATATTTCTCATTGTTCTCCTCATGTTAGTCAGAGTCTGTGTATAAATTACAATGCACCTTGTCCCGAACGCATTCGGGAGCCGGGAATCTTTCTTAAAGAACGATTCCCCGAACGCTTTCGGGAAATGACGGAAAAACGACAACTGTTCGACTTTATACACGCACTCTATTTATTGCCTCAATCAAGCGATCTCAGCTAATATTAAAACCCTGCGTAGTATAGTCAGAATTACGGCCATTCTCCCATGTAGTTGCCGAAAAGGGGTCGAGGATTTAAGGTCATAACGATCTTAACGGGGTATCGGACGATTCATGTCCTGCAAGCGGGAATCTCAACACGAAGTGTGCCCCCCTGTCCTCGTTTATCAGTTGTATTTCACCATGGTGTGCAATGGTTATCTTGTAAACCAAGGCAAGGCCGATGCCGCTTCCATCCATCTTTGTTGTAAAAAAAGGTTGAAAGATCCGGGATGATACATCTTCCGGTATCCCGGGTCCCGTATCTTTTATATGTATATCAAACCATTTGTCGTGTGCCTGGTACCGGAGCATAATTAACCCTCCCTCCTGCATTGCCTGAATAGAGTTGATAAAGATATTCATAAAAACCTGTTTCATCAGGGTCGGATCAATCATTATGCCGGGAATATCGCGGTCACCTTCTTTCATTACCCTCACTCCCGATTCTTCAAGGTCGGGCTCAAGCAGCTCAAGTACCTTCTTTACAACACTGTCGACATTATACAACAGTAATTTCGGCAGCGGGACCTTGGAGAACCTGAGAAAATCATCAGCCATGATGGTCATATCAATAACTTCATCCTTCATAATCTCAATATATTCCTTTACCTCGGACATCTCAGAGGTATGCTCAATACCTGTAATTGCGCCCCTTATTGCATAGAGACTGTTTCTAAGCTCATGAGCAATCTGGGCTGATATCTCGCCGATTGCAGCCATACAGGTGAGTTTTTCTTTTTCGTCGGAGACCCTTTCAATCTCGCTTAAATAGGATTTAAGACTCTCTACCAAGTCCTGAAAGGCCCTTCTCAACTGAAATGTTTCATCCCTGTCCTGGGGATTGAATATATGAAACCTTCCGTGAAGGGTATCCTCGCCAAAACGTCTTATATCACGGAGCAGGTTGGCTATAGGACGTGTAATCGCCATTGAAACGATATAGGCCCCGCCTATTGCCGCACTAAAAATGATCAGGGAAAGATATATCAACTTCAGGACCGTCCTTTTATAGTTCTTCCTGATGGATGCGTTTTCCGACAAGAAATCGAATCTCATCTCGAGTGCACCGAGAATATCACCGTCGATCTGAACGGACATAAAGAGCGTGGCATTATTTAGTGCGGTTATTTTCCCCTTTGAATTATGGAGTCTGTCCAGCATGGAGCGGTTAATTCCACCGATGTTGTCTAATTTGTCAGAAGCAATAATGATACCCCGGGTATCTATTATATTCACGCTCTTTATCTGCCCGGCCCTCTTGAGTTGCCTTATCTGTTCCATTAATCCACCAAAATCGTCTGAAATGAGGGCGTCGGAGGCACTGATCTCAAGCTTCTCGGCCACTTTTTTATCGAACTGTTTCTGTTGAAATCTCAGGTCCCTCTGTGCTGAGGAGAGCACAATGATACTCACGGAAATATATATAATGACGATGAGCAGGAAAACATAGATAAGACTCTTTGTTTTAATGCTTGTACGCCTGTTTATCTCTGCAAGTATATTCATTCCGGTTCGGGCTCATACTCCTTAATAAATCTTGAGGTATCTTTAACCAGTCCCTCATTGAGTCCCCTTTTTGAGAACAGGCCCCAGCCCTTTACCTGTGGGGTTCTTGAGATGATCCTTATTCTCTTCAGATCTATATCTTCCCTCAGGGTGTTCAGCACCTCGTCATTTACAAACCCTGCATCTACTTTACCTCTGTAGAGATTCATAATCACCTTCTCATAAGTGCTGTATTTGACATAGTCTATTGAACCTGGAGAAACCCCTGCTATCTTCAGGTTTTGCAGTTGTAGTGGATATCCGTCATCTGCATAAAATGATGTAATGCCTATTTTTTTCCCGGCGAGTTTTTTTATGGATTTGATTTTTGAATCTGATCTTGTAATGATTATACCCCGCCTCCGTCCTGTTATTCCTGTTAACCCCGTTGTGTTTGCCACTAAATTTAATGACCTGTTCAAGGAGGCAATATCGCCGTTTCCATAGAAGAAATCAGCCTTTCCCTTTTTTACTAACCTGGTAAATGTATCGGCGTTTTCAGGTATAACCAACTGAAAATTTCTTTTTGTCCTCTTTGAAAGGTATTTAATAAGGGGGTTTAGTGTTACAAAGAGATCAGGCCCGAAATATACCGGTTCCACTACAACCCTGATAACGTTTTTACCGGCTGCAATTTCCTCGCCGGCATTTTCACCGGCTATATCCATTAAGACTCTCACTATACCATAATCACTGTTTCTTGCTATGTCAAAACCATCGGTACCCTTCTCAATTCCACCGACAACGGCAGCGGGGTCTTCCAGGTTATTGATCGACAACATTATATCTCTTAATTTTTTCATAAGCCCGTCACCGAGAGAACTGCTTGCAACAAATAGATACTGTGGTATGGGATTTGAGTATCTGATTACCCTCAACCCCTTTTTTAAGTATGGTCTGGCAGCCATCTCAGGAACGGCGGTTGCATCAAACATCCTTGCCATAACAGCCGTAAGCGCACTCTCGTCCGAACCAAGTTTCACTACATCAAACAGGTCGTCATCCGACATGCCGATCCGTTTAAAGATAATCCGGGGGAGAAGCCCTGATCCAGGACATGCATATCTGCCGTATACAAATGTTTTACCGATCAAGTCCGATGTCTTTTTAATAGTTGAATCCCTTCTGACAAGGAGGACGCTTCTGTAATAAGAGGTGCCGTTGACGCGGATCTTCACAAGTGGCTCTATCCCGGCGCTCCTGAAGGCCTCACAATACAGTGTCGGACATAGATATGCCACATCGGCATCACCGTTTTTAAGCTTTTTAATAACGTCGCTGCTCTTGCGGGCGACCTTGATTGTGATCTTCATATTGAGTCTCTCTTCAATGTACCTCTTCAACGGCAGGAAGTCCCTGAACATCGTTGACGGTGATCTCATCGGGATAAGAAGCATCGTGAGTTGATTCCGGGTAGAGGGTGAGGTGTTTGCAATCGACGGAAAAAACAGGACGGGTATTATTACAAGGATAACAAGACCGGTGTATAAGAGTTTTGTTCTCATAAACTATGATACTATTTTAAAAAAAATGGTGCTCTGAATGTAAGGTCTACATCCAGAACACCGGAAGTTGGGGAGGGACTAAAATAGTAATTCTGGCCTGTCAAGTTTAACCTTTATTGTCTTTTTCTTCTTGATATAATCGAGAACTATGTCATAAACAGGGGGTCCCTTCTGAACGCTGACCGATGCCCAGCCGGTAAAGGTGTATTCCCTGTTGAAGTCTATCGGTACTCCTCTGACTTTCAGATCCTGAATCCTGCTGCCCATTTTTCCATCGACCTTTATTGTGAAATCAAGCCCCTTTGTCCTGACGATATCTCCCCCCTGCTGTTTGTATGGGTCCAGGTTAAAGAGATTGTCGGTTATATCTTCGAGAATATCCTTGACCACCTTGCCCTTTATACTGCTCTTGTATGTATTCGGATACGTGAGTGCAGTCTGGGAGTATACATCGTCGGCGGTAACAGGTCCGGGCAGAACCGTGCGACCCCACCTGAAGCCGGGTGAAAAAGCAAAATCGGTATCATAGTGATCAACCAGGGCGTCACATATCAGTTCATCAAAGGTTCCATCGAGGTTGCCGCGACGGTAAAGGACGTCATCCGTGATGCCTACAACCTCGTTGAGTTTATCCTTGTAAGGATTTCTTATCTCACCTATAAGCTCTTCCATTTCACGGTCGGGTTTAATCATGTTTGACATTACGGGTATCAGTTTGTAGGAGTAATCGACTATCTTCTTACCTTTTACCTTGAGGTCCAGCCTTGAGAGGAACTTGCCGTAACACCCGGAACCTATGACGAGGGTATTGCCGACCTTAACGGGCCTCGGTAAACCGTCGTGGGTATGTCCGCCCATTATTACGTCTATCCCCTTCACCCTGCTGACCATCTTCTTGTCCACATCAAATCCGTTGTGGGAGGCAACAACAACAATATCCACCTTTTTTGACCTGACTTCGTCAACTACACTCTGCATATTATCTTCCCGGATCCCGAAAGACCAGTCAGGGATAAGGCGCCTCGGATTTGCTATCGGGGTATAGGGAAACGCCTGACCGATTATGGCAATAGAGACACCATTGACGGTCTTTATTACATAGGGTTTGAAGATCGGGTCGCCCCAGGTAGCCTCATGGACATTCTGGGCAATGAAAGGAAAGTTCATCATCCCTATCAGTTCGAGCAGGCGCTTCTCCCCATATGTGAATTCCCAGTGGCCGGTTAACGCTTCACAGCCGAGTTTGTTCATAACCCCGACCATATCTTCACCCCGGGTCCACATGCTGGTAGCCGAACCCTGCAATGTATCTCCGGTATCTATGTACAGGACCTTTCCGGACCTTTCACTCCTGATATTTTTAATCAGTGATGCGATATAAGCAAAACCGCCCATTTTCCCGAATTCCTTTGCAAGCGGCAGATACTCATCGCATGTAAAGGAATATGCATCAAGAGAGCCCCTTTTGAATCCGTAGTAATTAAGCAGGGCAGTGCCTGTAAGATGCGGGGGCTTTCCCTTGTTCCTGCCGACCCCGATATTGGTATCGGGTTCACGGTAGTATATCGGAACAAGCTGGGCATGGCTGTCCGTAGTGTGAAGGATGGTCAGGTTTCCCTTTGGTTCAAATCGTGAAAGGTTTGCAGGCTTAAGATTCTTTGCAAGGGCCGCAGGCGTCAATGCAAAAGACCCTGCAGCAAGACCGATCGCCTGCATAAATTCGCGCCTCGTTACGCTCATAAACTCCTCCTCAAATTCATATTGAAACGTATCATTACCAGATAATGCTGCATAAAGTTCCACGTCACTGTATAGCTCACTCTGATAGGGTAGAGGTTTCGCCCTCATTTTCTTCATGCAGCCCCTGAACCTTCTCTGCAGGGAATCCGTTTTGCCCCACTTCAGTCTATAAGAAGGCCAGTGATCGGCATGATGTCTGTTGTTGGATATAAGATTCGCCCTTGCTTTATATCCTGCGTATTTCACATGACAGATGGCACAACTGAAGTTGAGCTGTCCCATTCTCTTATAGTAATAGGCCTTCCCCTTTTCATAAAAGGGCCGGGCCGTCAATGCTTACATTAATCGGCATTCCGTTTGACAGTGATTTAACATAAATTACAAGGGCGAGCTGGTCGTACGACTCATACTTCATGGGCTTGGCACCCATATTCTTTTCTCTGCACATATTGACCTGCAGTGCTACCGTTTTTATTCCCTTGATTGATGCGTCATATTTCGGAAACCTCGTAGCTGCACCGACAAGGTCCTTCCCGTCGTCCTTGTGGCAACTTGCACATAACGTTCCCTTGGTACCTGCAACCTTGTTAAAGAGGACCTTGCCGTCATCTACCATGAAATCGGCCGGGTTTCCCTCTTCCGCCATTTGCTCCGTAAAGTTTCCGTAAAAGTCCTTGTATCTCCTTTCATACTCCTCAGGTGATACACTCGGTTTGTATTCCTCTATGGTCTTGGAACTACCGGTACCATCAGCAGCCTGGGAACGGGACAGCCCGAAGGAGACTATCACAACGGTTACCGACATCAGCAACACCAACAACTTTTTTCCGTCTATCTTCATACCTCTTACCTCCTGTCAAGCATTCTTTTTTAAATTATTCCGGCGTTATCTGAACAGTCTTCTCGTATACGCCTCCCTTTATGTCCTTCCATACTATCTTCAGAGGAGCAGCCTTGTCCGCCTTTACATAAAATGACATAAAGGGGTTGGCGCTGACTGCTATCGTCCAGTCACAGTGTGTGATCAGCGTATCACCATAATATACATTGACATCGTTGATATAGTAAGCCGGTATCTTTTTGCCCGTCTTCTTGTTTTTCCTGAAGCCGGTTTCCATCGGGTGCGTTATCAGTGCCTTCACAGATATTACCGCACCCTTTTTAATCTTCCTTGGTATCCTTATTTTTATCCTTCCAATCCCTTTGGGCATTATCATTACCTCCTTGATTGATTTTTCAAAGTTTCAGAATACATTAACCGCCACATCCGCCGATAGTGACCTTTACTGATTTTACCGCTCCGTAAAGCTTGCCCTTGCTGGTTTCAAGAACAACCCTGACATTGGAAGTCTTTCTCATCTTTATCCTCATGGCAAGATCTGCCTTGCCATTGGCAGGACTAAGATCTATAGCGGCGGTATATGGATTTAAATTGCCCTCCACGAAGATGTAGACCTTCTTCACGTAGTTGTTGTTATCCATGGGGAGATCCGAATGGATCTTTATCGGCACAACGGCTCCGTTTTCTGCAATTATCGGCAACTTAAGGTTCACATGTGAGTTTTCAATCTTGCGGTCGCCAAAATACTTCCTGAGCACATTCTTTATATTTTCCGCCCCGGCTGCATCATTTGCGGATTTAGTACCTTTGGCATAGGCTTTTCCCAGAAGTCCGGGCAGTGCCCCGCTCATCAATGCCGTCGCACATACCAGGCCAAGACCGGTCGATCTCATAAATTGCCTTCGTGAAACTTTCAGGTTTGTTTCCTTTTTGCTCATCTTCTCCTCCTGAGTTTATTTTTTATACTTTTTAAATGTATAAAGATACGCCACTACATCATCGACCTGCTGCTTGGTCAGAATCTTCTTAGGACCAAAGGGGGGCATGATGGTATCGGGATTGAATTTTCTTGCATCCCATACCCACTGTCTGACGATGTCCCTATCTTTGGGCGTGAACCCCTTCATTGCGTCGACAAGATTAGGGCCTATGTCTCCCGGGAATTCAAGTCCCGGAACATAATGACATGCTATGCAGTTGCCGAGCTTGCGGGTCTTAACAACCTTTTCACCATTAACTGCATTACCACCCGCCAGGACAATCGACGGAATGGTTAACAAAAGAAAAACTGAAAAAACTACAAACGCCTTAACGGAAAACAAACTGCACCTCTTACCTTCACTCTGCATTACCGTACCTCCTTTCTTTTTGAGTATTTATATATGCAAAAGCATATGTAGTATATAAGTGGGTAATTTGATCAACCAGAGCACCTCTCCATATACTCCGGCTTAGCAGGCTGTCTTATATGCACCTATGTTCTCGCAGATCACATCCCTGAAGTCTTCTTTTGTCAATACCCCCGGGACCCTGATGATCTCTTTTTTTGAGGAATCAAAGAATATTAAAGTTGGGACCCCCCACACATTGTATTTCTTTGCCAGTTCCTTCCCGGTCAGGCCTTCGGCGGTCATCGTGTCGCCTTTGATGTCTATTCTGTCAATGTCGGTATTCTTATCGAGTATGCTTTTTATTGTTATGTCCTGCAGTACTTTGTCCATAATCGCACACCACGGACAACCCTCCTGATAAAAATAAAGCATCTTGATGTCTGCGGCGTATAGATTCGACCTCAGGCCCGACAGGAGTATCAGCATCAGGACCATGACCGAAATGGACAGTTTTCTCATGACATCAATTAAGCAATATCTATACCAACCAAAATAGCATTGAAAATCCGCTATTCTGTACATTTTGGTACAATTGCTTTTTATATCGCGTTCAAAACCGTTCACCAACTATTAAACAAGGGGAGAAGATTCCGTGTTTTCTGCATCAGAACCCCCGCAATACCATCCCGGAGACGGGTTTGCGTTCTGTGGAGACATTGAGCGGCACGATATGAGATCGGCAGGGTATCTATCTGGTTGATTTGGTTTGTTTGGCTTTAAAGTTTCCCCTCCCTTGATGGGAGGGGATTAAGGGGAGGGTGAAAAAAGCATCTTAATCGCCCCCTCTACGCTCTGTTCTTTGCGCTTCGAAAGAGGTGAAGGTCAGGGAATGTTCCCCTTGGGGGGAAAGATAGAGGGGATTGGCACACAAAAGTTCGAAGAGCCGTTGTTGAACTTCCTGTTACAGCCGGTGGCGCCTAACCGACTCCTAAAAATGCCTTTGATTTCTCAACACATTCAATAGCATCCTCGGCATATGCATCGGCACCGATTTCATCAGCCCAACTTTGATCAACGGGGGCTCCGCCGACAAGAATTACGATGTCCTCACGTATTCCGGCATCTTCAAAGGCCTTGATCGTCTCTCTCTGTTTAGGCATAGTCATTGTCAATAGTGCTGATATTCCCACGAGATCAGGGGATTTTTCCTTTATTTCCCGGATAAATACCTCCGGTTTTACATCAATTCCGATATCATAGACCTTGAACCCCGAAGCCTCCATCATCATTGATACGATATTTTTCCCTATGTCGTGCAGGTCACCTTCCACGGTCCCTATAAGAAAGGTTCCTATTGTATTCTTCTTCTGGTCGGTAAAAAAGGGTTTAAGCACGGACAGGGCCGTATTCATCGCTCGTGCGCATGTCATGACCTCGGGCAGAAAATACTCGTCGCTCTTAAACCTCCTTCCGACCTCGTCTATCCCCCTTGAAAGGGCTTCACTGATGATTTCATCAGCACCTTTTCCCTGATCCAGCGCAGTCTTGACCAGACCTTCCGTCTCCTTGAACCGGCCCTTTATAATATTCTCTTCAAGTTCTTTAAGAATATCCATACTCCTCCTCCTTTATCATAAATAGTTTAAGGTTATTCCGCGCTACTTTACAGGGTATTTGCCGAACTCCCTTGTAGCCTCATACATAGCAGAGATATTCTCAAATGGAAAGTCGGGTGTCAGCCTGTGGGAAGAACTGAGGATATACCCTCCACCCGGCGCCATCTCACCGATCCTTTCCCGTACTTCATTTCTCACATCCTCCGGCTTGCCGAAAGGCAGGGTCCACTGTACGTCAATTCCTCCAAGGAATGAAAGGCGGTCCCCGTATCTCTCCTTAAAACGTCCCGGCTTGCTTTCCTCCTTAACCTTGACCTCGAGGGAATCATAAATGTCTATTCCGGAATCAACAAGATCATCCATAAAGGGATAAGAGACCGCGCCGCAACTATGAAATTCGATTTTACCATCCGGATTTTTTTCATGGAATAAACCCTTTACATAGTGGATGCATTCCTGGTAATAGGGGAGAATCATCTCACGGAACATCGAGGGGGAACAAAAAGTCTGTTTTTCACTTGCCAGATCCTCCGGGCTCAAACGTATGATATCGACAAATTCTCCGGCAGCTTCGAGTCCTACGCGGTTGAATTCCTTTTCAACGGCAAGCAGTTTTCTGAAGAGGGCCTGTATGAATTCCGGTTCAGCAACAAAATCCTCAAAGATCTTTGCATAGCCGCGCAAATATTTTGCCTGCTCAAATATGCCTCCGCGGCCACACTGGAGAAGGATAGCGTAAGGGGTATTTTTGCGAAGCCATTGTGCCCTTTCCCTCAGACCTTCAACTACGGCAGGGTCGGTCGGGTCAGGCCAGGGGTAATCATCGAGATCCGCTTCAGTTGCATCCTCCAACGGATACTTCACTATGTCCAGATATGAGCCCCCTTCGTATTCCACACGTTTTCTGGTAACGCCCCATTCATCGACAAGCAGACCTTCATCGGTTTCCTGCAAGCTCTCTCCACCGGGCGTCTTTACATTGATACGGATGAGATCGGCACCAAATTTTTCTACTACGTCCTCCTCTGCAGGAACATCCTGGGTCCATGTTGTAGAACCAACGGGATACGTATCTTTAACTTCCAGACCGAGCTTCCTTCTGATCGCTTTGTAGGCATCGATAGTACACCAAATACTGCTGGGCACGCGATCGGGTTCTCTGTGCTCTAAAGCAGTTAACACCCTTTCCCGGCAACTCATTTCACCCATAACCTGATCCTCCTTAAGTGTTATTATTTCGAGATCTTCTCTGTGATCAGTTCCTTCGCCTTATCAACGGCATGGGCGGAATCAGGCGCATACCCGTCCGCCCCGGACTCCAAGGCATACTCTTCAGTGACAGGTGCACCTCCAACCAGTACCTTTATCTTATCCCGCACACCGTGTTCCTTTAAGGTATCGATGGTCGTCTTCAAGTAGGGCATTGTTGTGCTCAGCAGTGCAGACATTGCCAGGATATCCGGCCCCTCCCTCATCACTGCATCCAGAAAGGCCGACTCCGAGACATTGATGCCGATATCTATCACCTTAAAGCCCGATCCCTCAAGCATCATTCCCACCATGTTCTTTCCTATATCGTGGAGGTCATCCTTTACCGTACCAAGCACTACCTTTGCTATAGGTTCAGAATCACCCTCTGCCAGCAGAGGTTCGAGTATCTCCATGCCCGCCTTCATTGCCCGTACTGAAAGAAGGACCTCGGGGATGAAACATTCGGCCTTCTTAAACCTCTCGCCTATTATCAGAAGTCCTGCCTGGAGTCCGTTCAGCAGAACATCGTAGGGGGTTGCCCCGCTGTCAAGAATTTCCTGAACCAGTGCGGGGACCTCCTGGTTTTTCCCTTTCTCGACCTTTTCCGCAAGCTCCTTCATTTTATCCATAGAAATGTCTCCTTTTCAGTTGACTTATATATCGACAACTGATATATCGATTATAATAATATTATAAAATAATTTTGTCAAGTCTTTATATTCTCATAAAAAGTCGTCATTCCCGCGAAAGCGGGAATCCAGGAAGCGTGTAACTCCTGAAAAGACTGGATTCCCGTTTCCACGGGAATGACAAAAAAACACCTTTTCAGACTTTTTACGAGTCCATCAACTTTCCATACATCAATAATATTGTCGATACCTAAATCCTTATTGCCGAGAGGTCGTTATATTGATCATAAGTCTCTTTTCTCCATCTGAAAGGAATATCAACAATCTCACCCGGCAATCGGGATTCGTACAGGCACCGGAAGGCATGAACCAGTACGGCTCGCTGCTGAGCAACGTTGAACGGTTCACCAAGAACGTGGCCAAAGGGCCACTTCAGAAATACGGATCTTGGAGGTTTAACCTTTTCCGTGAATCTTCTCACAATCGATATTCCAACGGTAGGGATACCGGCGCTTTCTATTTCTCTCTGTATCAGCCCTACCGACTGATTACAGATGCCTCAGGCCGGGGTCAGCAGGACAATGTCGACGTCGTCCTTTTTAAGCCTTTGTGCTATTTCAGGGGCGCTCTTCTGAACCAGTGTCTGAATATGGGGGCCGTCGATATGCCCCATAAAACCATATGCAGTGTTCGAGAGCTTACCGATAATACCGGCCTCCACAAATTCCCGGACCCTCTCAACGGGAAATATGATGTTGATATCCTTGTCGGCGTCCGAGTGGTCATAATAGTCATGGGTTATCATTAAGTCATTCAGGGGTCTTGACAGGTCGATTACCCTGAAGGTTGGATCGCCGTCAGGGTCTTTCATGTCATAGGGTTCCTGGTCTCTGTGGTGCACGCCTGATGTTGTAACAAGGGCCAGTGTGCACTCACTGAGCGGTTTTTTACGGGAATCCAGGGGATATCACCCTCGCTCTCTCGCGGTTTGTATGAATCGATGAAGCGCTTTGAGAGCGAAGGAAAGCGTGTAATGACCTTTGCAATAAGCCTGTTCTTAACTCCGGCAAAAGTTGACATTTTATCTCCTTAATTCAGTTTTCCCCTAACGATGATTTTCGTTTTTTGGTAATAGTTCAACGCACCCTCCCCGCCAGGGGAGGGTGCGTTGAACTATTACGTTTTTTGTAATAAACAGGAATAAAGGATATCACTATCACAAGCACGATTCCCACAAGCAGTTGGACCGAGACCTTGCCTCTCAGGAGATCGAGGAGAGAGCTGCTGAAGACAATATAGGCAATAGTGGCAGGCAACATGCAGATGAAGGAGGTCATGGCATAATGAAGGAATTTTATATTCGTCAGGCCAAAGGCATAATTTAGAAGGTTAAAAGGAAAGATGGGAATCAGCCTGGTGAAGGCAACGATCTTCCAGCCCTGTCGTTCAACCTCCACATCCAATCTCTCGAGATTAGTCCCTTTAATCCTCTCAGCTACCCATTCTCTACCCAGGTACCTGGCTATGAGAAAGGCTATGGAAGCTCCGCCGGTGGCGGCAAAGATAGTATAGACAACTCCCCGGAATGGACCGAACAAAACACCGCCTGCGATGGTGATTGGAAGTCCCGGTAGAAAAAGTGAGGGACCTATCAGATAGATTAATATATAAACAATCGGTCCCCATGGACCAAGTCCTCCTATCCAGGACTGAAGTCTCTCCTTGTCAAGGTAATCCTGAAGTCCTGTGAATTTAACGGTTAGTATTATCACTGCAAGCAATACTGCAAAGATGATTAACTTGACAATCCCGCTGATATTACGGGTCTTTTCCCGGGCATTCTCTCTCATTTCCGTTCCAACCGATTCAATAGGGTTCCTTATATATTACGATATATTACGCAATCGAAATTCTTAAAATTACTCATAATCGTATCTAATTCAATCCCATCCCATCAAAGGAGGGGAGACTTTAAAGTTTTTTTAACCAAACAAACCAAATCAACCAAAAAGACGAGATCAACAAGATATCCCATCCCGAAATATCGGGATGGCGGGAAGGTTCACTCCTCCGGATTCAGAAGACCGCTAACGACGCCTTTTACTTTCTTATCCAACATCTTTTTTTGAGACTGCATAAGTTTTCCAACAGGCGTTGCGCAGGAATGCACCAATCTTTTAACCGGAAAATATGCAATAAATGCACAGGAAATAACCACGTGGAACAGCCAGAGCCCCCTGTGAATTGATGAAAACGAGAGGTCGGTTCCACGTATGAATGATGCAACAAAGTTTCCGAGGAACGAATAGCCCATGTAAGGTTCATAGGGGAGTGCAGCAAGCCGTAGACCTTCAACAAGATAGCCGGTAAAGGCAACAATGAAAAGAAAGGCTGCAGTAGGGGTATCGGTATATATTTTCTGCGTAGTTCTTCTAACACGAAGGCCCCAGAGCAAAGCAACGGCTGTACCGGTTAAGATCATCAGGCCGAAGAAGTCGAGAAAGAAATCAAAGCCGACCCTGACAGCGCTGTCCTTAGACAGGGACGGCCATCCGAAGATAGGGAGATATTTAGTTATGACAGCGAATGCAAAATCCACAAGCCAAAGCGATACAAATCCCCAGAAAATAAGAACGTGTCTTAACCAGCGGATATGGCTCTCCCGTCGTAACTGTTTTTGTAAAATAACCTCCTCCCAGAGGTTCTTCAAAAAAGAACGCGGTTCCCTGTCCTCCCGTTTTATAAATCTCTCCCATCTTTTAAATGTCTCGATGTTTCCCTGTATGATCTTCCGGTACATCCCGACAATAAAGATAAGACATGCAACCAGGACCAAGGGCCAAAAGAGTATCCATCGAGACGACAGCCGGTCCATGGCAACATATCTGATATATGAACCACTTAAGAGGAGCAGGCCGGAAAAAGAGGTAATCAATCCTGCTGTAAGTATATAACGGAAGACCCGTACAATATAGCCGGAGTTCATCTCTTTTGAAAAAATAAAGGAACTTAACCACAAAAGAGAGACTGTAATAAGGGCAGACCCTCCAAAGAAAGGCACTATGCCCCACTTAAGAGAAATAATGCCGGAACCGGAAAGGGGTACCAGTAGAATTGCCAGGAGTACGGAACATATTATGTAGTATTTTCTTCTTAGCTGCATCATTCCTCCCGGAAGATGTTCCGGAAAAATTATACCGTGATCTATTTCACAATAATAAGTGAAGGTTCCGTCTCTCCACCCATGAGTCTCTTTGCCGAGTCCTGACGAACCAGCTCGTTCAGCTCCTCCATGGTCCCGGAGCGGATAGCCTGTGTCGGGCAGATTTCCTCACATGCCCTTGGCAGTCCGAGAGGTCTGTCTTTACAGAAATGACACTTTGACATTTTTCCGTCTTTGCCTATCTGGGGTGCGTTGAAAGGGCATGCCCAGAGACAGAAACCGCAACCGATACATTTGGCCTGATCAACGACAACCCTGCCGTCCTGCACCTCCTTTGTAATGGCATTTACCGGACAGGCACTGCTGCAGGGCGGATCCCCGCAGTGCATACAGGCAAGTGATACATTGATGTTCCTGACGTTTGGATACGTTCCGGAACCGACTTTAACGACGGTTCTCCATCGCGGACCGATCTCGATATTGTTCCATCCTTTACAGGCCACCTCACAGGCATGACACTTAATACAGCGGTTTTTATCAAAATAGAAACCAACTTTTGTCATATCTTCCTCCTTTGAAACACTTCATACTATACGAGACACCCTCAGTACGAATAATGACAGGTCTGTATCGTTTACAGGGCCTTTCGTATCCGGACCTTGCGTTCGTTGTAAGCATTACCACCACAAACAGGGTCAATCTGGCTGTCAATCAGGCTGTTCAAGTGGGTCCCCTTCCCGTATCCTACAGAGAGGTATGGAGACCATCGGCCGAAGCCGTGGTCGTGCCGTGCACAGGCAACGCCGGGTTTAACCCCTTCAATCACACGGACTCGTATGACGGCACTGCCGTGGGGGGATTCAAGGACCACCATATCGCCATCATCGACACCGTACTTCCGTGCATCTACAGGGTTGATCTCGACCCAGTTCTCACTCACGATCTCCATGAGGTAGGGGTTGTTCTGGGTCAGTATATTACTATGCATGGACAGCTTGGATGTGATTAACTGCAGGGGGTAGTCATCATCAGGAATCACGCTGTGTTCCTGGAACTCCGGGAGCGGGTTGAAACCGTTTTCCTCGAAGTTCTTTGACCATATCTCTATTTTTTTAGAAGGCGTTGGGAAGCCGTTCTCCTTAAATTTGTAATATCTGTTTTCCCCGGTCCAGATACCCTTTTTCTTGAATTCCTTCAGAGAAATCGGAAGAGCCTGAACAACAATTTCCGCCCAATCCTCCCATGTCTCGTAATTAAAGAACTCTCCGTATCCCATCTTCCGCGCAATCCCCTTCACTATTTCATACATCGGTTTACTCTCACCCACAGGGTCAACAACGGGCTGGCACAGGATGGCCTGGGGGGCCTTGTAAAGACCTTGTCTTATCTCTGCCCTCTCATAGAAAGAGGCATCAGGGAGCACAAGGTCTGATTCCATGGCCGTTTCGCTCATAAAAAGGTCGATGGTTACGGCAAAATCCAACTCCCTGAACATCTCCTTGATAAGTTCGGTATTGGGATCACTCATCACAATGTTCAGGGAATGGAGGAACAGGAACTTGACCGGGTATGGGTCCCCTTGTATTACAGCCTTTGGCAGGGCTCCGGTGGGGAGGTCGGGGGCAAGGGGATATCCCATAGCAACATGCAGGGGAGGTTTACCGGGTTTGGCCATTGCTTCCTCAGGGATTATAACCGGCGGGCCTACAGGTGCCCAATCCTTGAGATTGAGGTTGCCGGGACCGTCGATGTTCCCGGTAAGTACGTTCAGCAGGTAAATGGCTCTGCAGGCGTCGGCACCATTGGTATAGTTGCCGGGACCCTTGAATGTTTCGACAATCGCCGGTTTGCTTATAGACAGTTCCCTGGCTAACCGGCGAATAGTATCAGCCGGGATATCGGTGATTTTTTCCGCCCACTCAGGCGAATAACCTTTTTCCTTTAAATGCCCGCTGAATTCATCGAACCCGCTGGTCCATTCATCTACAAAAGGCTTGTCGTAGAGGTTTTCTTCTATAATCGTGTAACACATAGCCAGTGCCATTGCCCCGTCGGTGCCCGGCTTAATGGGTATCCATTCATCTGCGTGTTCTGCGGTCTGAGTGAACTTGGGGTCCACAACCACCAGTTTTGCCCCTTTACCCAGGGCATTGCAAAGCGCAAGATTTTCCCATAGGGCCTCGATGGCCTCAAAGGGGTTGATGCCCCAGAGCATGATATAACGGCTGTCCTCAAAGTCCAACATTGGAAAAACGTGTCCAAAGACGGTCAGGGTTGCCATGCGTCGTGCCTGTTCACAACCCGCTGTATGACCGTAAAAATTAGGAGTTCCATACAATTGGGTCAGCAGAATCTGGAGAAAGACACTGTTTGGATCGTGATGGTATAATGAGACAACCGTTTCGGGTCCGTACTTTTCCTTAACCTCGGCAAGTTTTTCGGCAATCAGAGTGAACGCCTCGTCCCAGGAGATGCGTTCGAACTTGGGCTCCGTGCCTTTTGGACTTATACGTTTCATTGGATATTTCAGGCGGTCGGGGTCTTCAACTACCTGGAAGCTTGCTGCACCTTTAGCACATCTGCTGCCAAAATTGGGTAACCCGTCCAGCCCCTTAACGTAGACTATCTTTCCATCCTTGACGTATACCTCGGAAGGGCAAGTCCAGGGGCACATGTAACAAAAGCTTGGAACCTTCTTTGCTCCCTTAATTTCCGCTATAGATGAGGTAAGACCAGCTGCTGACATAACCGTCCTCCTTTCTCCGTTTTCCAGTGAAGCTCACTGCCTGCCGGAGCTTCCAAATAAAGAATAATTTCTTTATTTATTAAAAGTTTCATAATTGAATTGACATCAATCTAAAAATCTCCCCTCGCCCCTCTTTGCCAAAAGAGGGGGATAATCCCTCCCTTTGGCAAAGGGAGGTCGGGAGGGATTTTTTGAATAATATCTCTACACTATTTTGAGACGATTAATAAATATAGGCCGTGTATAAAGTCAGTCTCTCTATCTGTCATTCCGGCAGTCCTTAAGCCGGAAGCCAGTCTTTTCAATAAGTTCCGGATATCTCGAACGCTTTCGGGACATGACAAAAATAAAAAATGGCAGTTTATACACAGACACTATATAGTTCCTTTCATCCCCGTTCACAGAGCGTGGCATTCAGGCAGCATCCTCGTAAAGATGTGACCGGTAAGCCGTTAAATCAAGAAC
>VAPE01026527.1_pt1 | contig 28954 bp, 24 predicted proteins | sample 3393911 | NCBI WGS metagenome assembly VAPE01 (sample SAMN08290436, study PRJNA428436) | hydrothermal vent metagenome | isolation source: Deep-sea hydrothermal vent chimney | place: Atlantic Ocean: South-mid Altantic Ridge
GTTTCGGCTTGTTCTTTTACGCTTTTTCTTCGTTGCAAAAGTTTTAAATAAACAGTGGCTATTCGCAACTTTTGCGTCTTGAAAACCCGCAAAATTACTTCGTCGACTCCCGTCACTTTATTTCGTTACAAACCCTAAGAATAAATTTTCTATTTTAGCCTTCTTAAACAAGGCCGGACAATTCATGTTTTCAAGGTTCAATAGATATCTGTATTTATGCGTTGCAATGTTTACTGCGATGGCATCGTATGGCCAGCAGGCACCTGCTTTTACGCAATACAGCTCAGCTTACATGTTTATTAATGCCGGATATGCAGGAATGGGCGAAGGGATATGTATGAGTGCTATTACCAGGCAGCAGTGGGCAGGCTTTAAAGATGCCGAAGGCAACAGCGTGTCTCCAGAGGATTTTCTTATCAATGCCGATTCTCCCGTAAAAGTTATTCATGGAGGTGTTGGCGGCTCTATCATACAGGATAAACTGGGATTTGAAACCAACGTGGGCATACGTCTTGCATACTCCTATCACCTACAGACTTCTGCCGGAATACTGGGTATGGGGGTCGGGATAAACCTGGTCAACCGCAGCATTGATTTTACCAAATTTCATGCGGTACAGCCCAACGACCCTGCTCTGCTGAGCGCAAAACAGGGTGCCATGATTTTTGATGGAAACATCGGGTTTTTCTTCAAAAGCAACAATAACTATTATGTGGGCCTGTCGGCTACCAATATTCTTGAATCAAAAGGTAAAAACCTGAGTACTTCCGGAACAACAATTCGTTATCAAACTGACCGTACTTTTTATCTGTCAGCAGGTTATACTTTTATCCTGCCTAACCATCCCCGGTTCGAAATTGTACCTTCCATGCTGATACTGTCTGATATAATCTCTACACAATATAATATTTCTACCATCGTTAGTTACAATAGCAAGTTCTGGGGTGGTATGAACTATCGGTACCAGGAATCAATTGGATTTATAGTCGGCGTGAGCTTTCAGGGGTTCCGTCTGGGCTATTCCTACGACCTTCCAACGCTTTCGGTGGGTATTCCAGGAAGCCATGAAATTACCCTTAGATATTGCTTTAAACTAAAGATAAATAAAAATAAAACAAGTTATAAGAACACGCGTTTCCTGTAATGTCTGTTAGAGAAAGCACATTGATATTTAAGGAATTATAAAAGATACTAAATAAGAGAAGAATGAAAAGAAGGTGGTATTTATATTTGTTTACAGTTTTCATTTTTGCAAGCTGCAGTAATTCAGGTACCGGTGAGTTGGTAGGAACACGACCCAATGCAAAACCATTTTATCAACCTCATCCTTATGGAATGGTTTTTATCCCGCAGGGAAGTTTTACCATGGGTGCCGGAAACGAAGACATTACCCACGGTAATCTAATTCAGCCAAAAACGGTTTCTGTCGGAGCCTTCTACATGGATCAAACAGAGATTACGAATGATGAATACCGGCAATTTGTGGATTGGGTGCGCGATTCCATTGCCCGAACTATTCTCGGCGATGTGCGACCGGATGATTATCTCATTGAAGAAAACCCCAAAACAGGAGAAACCTACAACCCACCCAAACTTAACTGGAAAACCAAGATTGACTGGAACAGCTCGGATCAGGATATTCGTGATGCGTTAGAAGAAATGTATCTTCCTGAGAATGAACGTTTTTTCCGCCATAAGGAAATTGACAGCCGGAAATTAATTTACTCCTATTATTGGGTTGATTTGCATGCCGCAGCCATGGATAATCTTCGCCAAAGAACACAGGCAAACCAGGCTAGTTCCCGCCCACACGACCGCTCCGTGTATGTACATAACGAAACCATTCACGTCTATCCCGACACGTTAGTATGGATAGCAGACTTTACTTACTCTTTTAATGATCCTATGACAGAGAAATATTTCTCCCACCCTGCTTATGATCATTATCCCGTGGTGGGTGTAAACTGGAACCAGGCACGCGCATTTTGTGTGTGGCGTACCCAGCTGCTGAACAATGCGTTGTCGAAAAGAAAAGGCGGTGTCATGCTCTCGGAGTTCCGTCTGCCCACCGAAGCTGAATGGGAATGGGCTGCCAGAGGAGGAAACCAGCTAAATCCCTACCCGTGGGGAGGTCCTTATACTCGCAATGCAAAAGGTTGCTTTTTGGCCAATTTTAAGCCCTTGCGTGGAAATTATGTTGCAGATGGTGGCTTACGCACTGTCATAGTCGGGCACTATCCACCCAATGGCTTCAACCTGTACGATATGGCCGGGAACGTTTCCGAATGGACCAACAGTGCGTATGACCCTTCTTCGTACAACATCACCTGGGATATGAATCCCAACTATACTTACAACGCTAAAAAAGATGATCCGCCTGCCATGAAACGAAAAGTCATCCGCGGTGGTTCATGGAAAGATATTGCTTATTATCTGCAGGTTACAACCCGTGCTTATGAATATCAGGATACGGCTAAATCATATATCGGGTTCCGGTGTATTCAGCCTTATCTCGGTAGAAATGAGGGTGACAATGCTAACCACGCTTCCAGAGTATATCATTAATTACAGAATAATAACAAAAATAAATACTGTAGAATTATGAAATTTTCGGATTTTAACAAAACACGGGGCTATCGCAATTTGATGGCAAAAGTTTACGGTTTGGGTGCTTCTGTCGTACTCATTGGCGCCCTTTTTAAAATAAACCATTACGGCGGTGCTGATTTTATGCTGGCTGTAGGTCTCGGTACCGAAGCACTCATTTTTGCCTTGTCTGCTTTTGAAGACCCACATGTGGAACCCGACTGGAGTATGGTTTATCCCGAACTGGCCGGCATGTACCATCCGGTGAAAGGGAGCGAAATACCTAAAACGCAACAGTCGCCCATAAAACAGCTGGACGACATGTTGGGAAAAGCAAACATTGATCAGGAAGTCATCGAACGACTTGGTTCCGGAATAGAAAAATTATCGGAAAATGCTGTAAAAATTGCAGATGTCACCGATGCCGCCGTTGCTTCCAAAGAATTCGCTGAAAACATAAGTACTGCCGGTAAGTCAGCACAACGGCTCGGCCAAATAATGGATGAAGATGTAAAAGCTTCCGGAAGCTATGCGGAAAATATAAAACTTGTCAACGACAACGCCTTTATCCTTTCGAATGCTTACGTGCAGGCTGCTGATATCCTTAAAGGAAACATGGACTCTACAGAAGAGTTTGCTGGTACAGTAAAACAAGCTTCGGTATCAGCCAGAAGCCTGGCAGAAAATTATGAGAAATCGGCATCAGCTCTGGCTAAATCGGTGGAAGCTCTTGATTTTACTACTGTCAATGGTGATGAATATAATCTTCAGATACGAAAAATTGCTGAAAACCTTGCAGCCCTGAATGTGATCTATGAGGCACAGATGAGGGATTCACAGAAAACAGTGGAAAACTCTGGCAAAATGCAGTCTACTGTTACTGATTTGCTGGACTCGCTGGATAAATCCGCTTCGCAAACCGGCGTATTTGTTGAGCAGATGCAGTTGCTTACCAAACGGATGGAATCACTGAACAAAGTGTATGGGAATATGCTTACAGCCATGAACATCCAAAGCTGAGCCATATGAATTTATCCGATTGCAAAATAAAAAAAAGAGATGTAAATGGCTGGATATAAAGAAACCCCACGGCAAAAAATGATTGCCATGATGTATTTGGTACTTTATGCCCTGCTGGCATTAAATGTATCAAAACAGGTGCTGGATGCCTTTTTGGTGGTCAACGAAAATGTTCAGGATACCAATACGAGTCTAAGCTCAAAAATAGCTGCTTCTTATAACCGTTTTGAAACACAGTATCAACTGAATCAGGACAAAGTAGGCCCTTACTGGGAAAAGGCACAGGTTGTCAGGAAAGAATCAAACGCTATGGTTGAGTATTTACAACATCTCAAGTTGAAGCTGGTTGAAGTCTCTGAAAGGAAGGACTCCGCCTTTGTGATTTCGCACTATTATTTTGACACGCTGGTTCCGGACCCGTCCCATCCCACTAAGATGAAAAAGATAAAAGAGCTAAACCTGCGCATCGTCCCATCAAAAGACCGGTACAACGATGTAACGAATTATTTGATTGGCGTAGGGAACACCAAAAAAGGCAAAGCATACCAACTGAGTAGCAAGATGGCCGATTACCGGAACAGAATTATAAAAATAATGAATCTTCCGGAAAATACTACCAAAGTAGGATTGGTAACCAATTACCGTGGAAAGAAAAAAATTATTTACTTCAACGCCGACCGGCAAAAACAGGATTGGGAGAACCATAATTTCTATTACACCATTCTTGCTGCCGACATCACACTGGTAAACAAAATAATTTCGGAGGTAAAAATGTCCGAATTCGATGCGCTGAACTACTTGTATAGCTCCATCACCGAAAAGGATTACAAGTTTGATCATGTGGAAGCCAAAGTTATTCCTTATAGCACCTATGTTTTGCAGGGAAACACATACAAAGCAGAAGTTCTGGTGGCTGCTTACGACACCAAAACCAAACCCAATGTGCGGGTGCTCAATGGTGCCGACTCCATAACAAACAGAAATATCAGTAAAGCACAGCTGGTCGAAGGAGAAGGTGGCGTAGTACATATTGAGCTTCCGGCAAAAAAAGAAGGACTACACAAGTATGCCGGAACTATCGAAATGGTTGACCCGGCTACCAACCAAAAAGTAAAATATAATTTTACGGGAAAATATTTGGTAGCACCGCCCTCACTTACAGTGGCGCCGCTCAGGATGAATGTTTTTTATCTTGGTGTCGAAAACCCGGTGTCTATTACTGCCCCCGGGTTTAGCAGCGACCAGATTCATCCCCGTATTTCCTCAGGTAAACTTTATAAAAAAGGACGTATCTGGATCGTTAAACTTACCAAACCCGTTTCCGGTAATAAAGTATATGTGACTGCTACTGCCGAAATTGATGGTAAAAATATTTTGCTGGGTAAGTCGGAATTTCGTATCAAGCGTGTTCCCAGCCCTACATCTGAGATTGCAGGACAATCCAACGGTATGATCGACAAAAATACCCTGCTGGCTGCGAGAGGGATTATCCCAAATATGAAAGACTTTTTGTTTAACAACTATTATTTTAAAATCACCTCTTTCACTTTTGCTACCATAATGAACGGTGACTGGGTGGCTGTTAATATCAGGGGGAATGTTTTTACTCCGGAAGCCATGAAGATTATCCGCAACAGCAAGCACAAACAAAAATTCTTTTTCGAGAATATCCAGGCAGTAGGCCCGGATGGCTCTATCAGAACATTGAATCCCATAAGTCTAGAGATAAAATAAAGATTATGAAAAAAATCATTCTATCCATCTTTCTAACAGGCCTGTTTTTCAGTCCGGCTTTGCTGATGGGACAAATTACTGCCAGTACACCGACAGATAATTTGTATCAGAATCCGGGTATAATTGACAAAGTTCCCATGCCGCTGCCCAGCGTTCGTAAAGCTGACATAATGTGGTCTAAGAGAATATGGCGCGAAATTGACTTTCGCCAGAAAATGAACAATGTGTTCTATTTCCCCATGGTGCAACAGCAAAACTGGAAATCGTTTATTACCGTTATCCTCGATGCGCTGAAACAGGGGAAAATTACTGCTTACGATATCTCCAATACGGACGAATTGCTGGTACCGATAACCTACAACGAGATTATTGCCCGCCAGACAGATACAATACATAAAACACTACGCCGTACGTATGCTCCTTTTGACCAGTATGATACAATAATCATTACTGAATTTGACCCCACACAGGTTATGCGTCTGCGCCTGAAAGAAGACTGGTATTTCGATTCCAAACTTTCGGAGATGCTGGTGCGTATTGAAGCTTTCTGTCCGGTCATGCTGAAAGAACACAATGGGCAGCAGGTTCCTGTACCTTTATTCTGGGTCTCTTATGCTGATGCCCGGAAAGTGCTGGCTCATGCTCTTGCCTACAACCCCGCCAATTCCTCCATGCGGCTGAGCTTTGATGATATTTTTATTAAGCGCCTCTTCGAGAGTTACATTTACAAAGAGCAAAATATCTTTGACAGGCGTATCAATGATTATGCTACCGGAGCGAATGCCATTAGAGAGTCAAACCGGATTAAAACCCAGATGTTCGACTTCGAGCAGTACCTCTGGCAGTACTAACAACGTGGGGCTCAACTGACGCAAACTTACTGCTTGTGGCTGACCTTTCCCGAACTCATGTTCTTCTTCCAAAGTACTTTTTGTACTCTTGCCGGGAGTTGATATTTACAAGAATCTCCTCATCCTCCACGGGGCAGTAAATTTTAGGATATGCCTGCAAAAAATCTCGCATATTTTGCCGGTAATCCGGAGAAGCCATCAGGTCGCTGACAATTTTTCCGGAAAGCAAAACAGGATGTCCTCCACGCCCGTTGTAGTAGGGGACAACAAAAGACTCTGCGGAAAAAGACTCTGCCAGCCGATGAAGTAAAGCAGGCTGCACAAACGGATTGTCAATATTCTGGATGAAAACAGGTCTTCCATCCTGAAACCTTTTCAGCCCTGTTTGAAGCGAATAAAAGCGCTCCCGCTCCGGAAAAGTATTGAGAACCATCGATATGTCGCTATTATCGCAAAAGAACTCATGCTCTCTTAGAAATTCCTGTCCCGTTCTGTTCACCACCACCACAATTTTTTTGCAGCCGGCAGATTGGTAAGAACGAATTATTTTCGTTAGAAAAGTCTGATTTTTATCATAGGGCAACGAAAATTTGGGAACACCCATGCGTCCGGAAAATCCGGCAGCAAGAATGAGAACGGAAAAATCTTTCAAACCTTCTTTATTTGCTGTCATTACCGTGCAAATGTAAAGGGTTCTTTTGGAGATAGGCAGCTTTTTATTAAATTTGCTCTCTATTTTTTGAGAAGGGGCCGGAAATGACAGACAAATTTGAGATTATTTCATTGCGTGAACTACTGCAGATTATTCTAAGACAATTAGAGAATAAAAACAGCCTGTTTGGGATTCCTTCCGGACTGTTTTTTAAACCGGATGAAAAGGATACTTTCCGCATAAGACGTTTTGGGCAATTACTGGATACTCCTATTGGAGTGGCGGCAGGCCCACATACCCAGCTGGCGCAAAATCTGGTGGCAGCCTGGATTACCGGAGCCCGCTACATGGAATTGAAAACCATACAAACCCTTGACGAACTGGAAGTTTCCAAACCCTGTATCGACATGCAGGACGAAGGCTACAATTGTGAATGGTCGCAGGAACTGAAGATAAAACAGTCGTTTGAGCAATACCTTGATGCCTGGATTCTTATACATATTCTACATGATAAGTTGGGTTTCAATGGTGATAAGTCTGGCGTAATTTTCAACATGAGCGTAGGCTATGATTATGCCGGCATTATGCAGGATAATGTACAATGGTTTTTCCGCAAAATGGCTAATGCTTCGCAAGAGTTAAACCAAAAAATGGATGAAATACGGGATATTTATCCGCGGGTTACGGCATTGTATATCAGTTCTCAGATTTCAGATAACATCACCCTTTCAACCATGCACGGCTGCCCGCCGGACGAAATTGAAAAAATAGGAGAATATCTTCTCCGGGAGAAAAAGCTGCATACCCTCATAAAACTAAACCCCACACTCCTCGGAAAAGAGAAGTTACAGGCCATTTTGAAAAATTCGGGTTTTGAAACACAGGTTCCTGATCAGGCTTTTGAACATGACTTAAAATACCCCGAAGCCATTGGCCTGATTACCCGTTTGAAGAAACTTGCAGAAGAAGAAAAACTTTCTTTCGGGCTTAAATTAACCAATACACTGGAAAGTAGTAACCACAAAGAGGTCTTCCCTCCTAACGAGGAGATGATGTACCTGAGTGGTCGGGCACTACATCCTATTTCGGTAAACCTTGCCGCTAAGTTGCAAAACGAATTCAACGGCAAGCTTCACCTCTCTTTTTCCGGAGGTGCCGATGCTTTCAACACCCCTGATTTGATAGCTGGCGGCCTTTCTCCCGTTACGGTATGTTCTGATATTCTGAAACCCGGTGGCTACGGAAGACTACATCAATATGTGGACGAGCTGCGGAAAGCTTTTACCGAAACAGGGGCAACAGACACAAATGATTTTATTGCAAAGAAAAGTGGTTTAAAGCATACAGGGCTGACGGATCAACGGCTTTACAATCTGAGAAATTATGCCGGAAAAACGCTGGAAGACAACCGTTATAAACGAACCGACCTCCGGACTCCAAGTATAAAAACATCGCGGCCTCTCAGCTATTTCGACTGTATTCATGCCCCTTGTGTGGACACTTGTCCCACCAGTCAGGACATCCCCGATTATATGTACCATACGGCTCATGGCAATTTCCAAAAAGCCTTCGAAGTTATTATGAAAACAAACCCGTTTCCAAACACTACGGGTATGGTTTGCGACCATTTGTGTCAGTCAAAATGTACACGCATCAATTACGACAGCCCTGTTTTGATACGTGAGATAAAACGTTTTGTTGCCGAAGAAGCGGTGAAAAACCGGTACGAAATAAAACAACACAAAGTTATTATCGAGAAAAAAGTGGCCGTTGTAGGCGCAGGTCCCTCGGGTTTGTCGTGTGCTTATTTTTTGATACAGGCCGGTTTTGAGGTGAACATTTTTGAAGCCAAACCCCGTCCCGGTGGAATGGTTTCCGGAGCTATTCCTTCTTTCCGTCTCACCAACGAAGCGGTGGATATAGATATTCAGCGTATTGAGGCAATGGGGATAAAAATTCATTTCGATATGAAAGTGGACAAGGTAGTTTTTGACCGGTTACGTGAGGAGAATGATGTTGTTTACCTTGCTGCCGGAGCACAGAAGTCTCGTCCGCTGCTCATCGAAGGTTCGGAGGCTGCAGGTGTACTCGATCCTCTCCGTTTTCTGTTTCGCGTGAAAGAAGGCGAACCTGTGAGCATTGGAAAAAAAGTGGCTATTATCGGTGGCGGCAACACAGCCATGGACGCAGCACGTACCGCTTACCGGCTGGTAGGAGATAATGGGAAAGCAACCGTTCTTTACCGCCGTACAAAGGAGCAAATGCCTGCTGATTTGGGTGAAATACAGGCAGTACAGGATGAGGGTGTGGAAATTATGGAGCTGGTTTCCCCCGTGAAGATAAACAGTAGAAACGGAAAAGTCACTTCGCTCACCTGTGTAAAAATGAAACTCGGTGAGAAAGATGAAAGTGGCCGCGCTCGCCCAGAAGAAATTGCCGGCTCCGAATTTGAGGGTGCATTCGATACAGTTATTCCGGCAATTGGTCAGGATTTATTGTTAGATTTTGCAGAGACAAAAATGCTGAAAACCAAACCGGGAAGTTACGAAACGAGGATTGAAAATGTTTTCATTGGCGGAGATGCGCTACGTGGCGCCTCCACTGTCATCAATGCCATAGGTGATGGCCGGAAAGCAGCCAATGAAATCATAGCAAAAGCTAAACTGCAACAGCTTTCAGATAATAAACCAGAACGGAAACAGCTGGCGATAGCCGACCACATGTTTAATCGGGCACAAAAAACAGAAGCAATTTTTCCAAAGGAAACATCCTCTGATGACAGGAAAAACTTCCGGCTGGTGACCAGTACCCTAACCCGCAAAGAGGCGCAGAATGAGGCTTCCCGCTGCCTGCTTTGCGATGAGGTGTGCAACATCTGTACAACAGTTTGCCCTAACCTGGCATTTCATGCTTACGAAACTTTCCCACGACAGTGGTCGTTACAAAAAATTTCAGGGAGTAACGGCACTTATAAATTAGCAGACGATCAGTATTTCAGGCTGGAACAAAAACTTCAGATACTGCACATTGCCGACTGGTGTAATCTGTGCGGAAACTGTGAAACTTTCTGTCCCTCGGCAGGTAAGCCGTACGAGGATAAACCTCACCTATACCTGAAAACTGAAAGCTTTGAAGCCAACAGGGAGGGCTATTTCTTTGATAAAGAAAAATTACAAATCCAGGCATACGAGCAGGGTAATCTGATAACACTGCATGAGGATGAAAGCGGTTATATCTTCCGAAATCAGGTCTTACAAGTGCACCTTGACAAAAAGAGTTTTCGTGTGATAGCTGTGGAAATCAGGGAAAAAACTAAATTTGCCGTTTCGCTCACTAAAGCTGCACAGATGAGTGTGATACTGCAAGGAGCCCAATCATTTTTCGGAACGGCCTCTTTGTTATAGGAACCATGCTTTATGCTCAGAGAACTCTAAAACTCAAGAATTTACAAAAACATTAAAATTATAGATATGACAGAGAAAGAACAAAAAGTGCTGGAGAACACGGTAAAAAGATGTCGTGAAAGAAACATCATTCTCCCTACCTACAAACAGATGAGAAACCCGGAGTTGGTACCGGAAAAAATCAGAGAAGAATTAAAGCATATCGGCCTTTGGGATTTAAATCCTATGAACCTGTTCAGAATAACATGGAAAAATGAACCCAAAAAGTTTGGTGGAAAATTCGGTGGTGTTAATTATATTGAGCTTCCTTCGGAGCTCACCGGCGTAAAAGCACGTATTGTGATGCTCATTGGGAAATATTTTCCTACCGGTGCACACAAAGTAGGCGCTACTTTTGGCCCGTTGGTTGAAAAGCTGATTACCGGCCGTTTTGACCCTACACACCAGAAAGCTTTGTGGCCTTCTACAGGGAACTATTGCCGCGGTGGCGCTTATGACTCTTATCTTATTGGATGCAAGTCTATTGCTATCTTGCCGGAAGGCATGTCGCAGGAGCGTTTCGACTGGCTGCATAAAGTCGGCGCGGAGGTGTTTGCCACCAAAGGAACCGAGAGTAATGTGAAAGAAATTTATGATAAAGCCAAAGAACTGCTGGGCGAAAGAGGCGATGAAATTGTCAATCTTAATCAGTTTGAGGAAATTGGTAACAGCCTGTGGCATTATGCCGTTACTGGTCCGGCGATGGAAGAAGTTTTCAACCGTACCAGAAAAGATGGCGACCGTTTTAGTGGCGTATTCCTGACGCAGGGATCTGCCGGAACGCTGGGCAGCACCGACTATCTGCGTGAGAAATATCCTTCTTTCAAAGTATGTGCCGGCGAAGCCTTGCAGTGCCCGACCCTGCTCCAAAATGGTTACGGTGAACATCGCATTGAAGGTATTGGGGACAAACATGTTCCATGGATTCACAACATTAAAAATATGGATATGGTAGCCGGTATCGACGATAATCCGAATATCCGTCTTATGCGTCTGTTTAACGAACCTGCCGGAAAAGAATACCTGAAAAAGGAAGTCGGGATAGAGGCTGAGCTGGTGGACAAACTCGAACTGCTCGGCATTTCATCCATTGCTAACCTGATGGGGTCCATAAAATTGGCCAAATGGTACGAAATGGATGAAAACGACGTGGTTTTCACGGTAGCTACCGATTCCATGGAGATGTACCAGAGCCGCCTGAAAGAAGAAAATGGAAAACATGGCGAATTCACCAACCGCGATGCTGCTGTCAGTTTTGATGCCGACCTGATGGGGTTGGGTATTGACAACATGATTGAGATGGATTATTACGAGAAAAAACGTATGCATAACCTCAAATATTTTACATGGATTGAACAACAGGGTAAAACTGTTGAAGAACTCAATGCGCAGTGGTACGACGAAGACTACTGGAAATCGCGTTATGCCAAAGTGGATGAGTGGGACAAAGAAATAGAAGCATTCAACGAACGCACAGGCGTAATGAAAAAGTATCTGTAAATTGTCAAATTTCTATCAGACAGAGGCTGCTCCGGAACTTTTTCGGGGCAGTTTTTTACAATTCTCCCGAAAGCTGATTTGCTTCGGAAAGTAGCTTTTTAATTCTGTTGTCTGGAATACCCATCTCTTTAAGGAGGAGTTCGTTTTCTTTCACATCCCGGCAAAGAACAACGCCTTTTTCCAACAGGCGTTGTTTTTCAGCTTTTTTCAGATAACTCAGACTGGTAACAGGGTGATAACCCGAGCGGTCTATCCAGTCTTTGAGGCTGTTTCCATTGGGATAATCCCACGATACAAGCTTCAACCCGGCACATTTGGCATATCGGATAGCATCTTCCGAAAAGCGAGTATTGGTAGCGACCATTCCCGTGTATTGTATGCCAGCATCCGGATCGGTTTTTTTCCATTCCGCTGACACATCCTGAAAGCGTGAATGAATGTATAAAGCTACTTTCACATCGCAGTTGCGTTTGCTGTCACTGTGAAATTTACATTCAATCATAATTTGTTCGCTGTCGTTTCTTGCCACCACATCCACTTCATGATTCACACATTTTCCTTGGGCAATCACGTTTACAGTTGCCCGATAGCCTTTCGATTCCATCAGCCTGCCCACAAATTTCTCAAAAGGATATCCTGATGGCCCCAGTTCCATAATGGCTTTTTTCAGCCGGTAGCGCCCGGCGGAATGATGCGAGCTTTTTTTCAGTATGCGGTAAGCTGTCTGGTAGATTTTGTGGGTGCCGATGCCCTGATAAAGTGTTTTCTTCACGGCTGCGAGTACTTTTTCAACTTCCAAAGTCCCGGCACCGGAATTTTTCAATGCCCTTCTGAGTTTATCTTCTTCAAAAGGAACACGGTCGCCATTTCCTTTGGTCACATAAATGGGGTCGTTCATTTTTTATAATTTAGGGAATAAAATTACAAAATATCCGCGATGAACTGTATCGGAAAAGCACCGGCCTTAGTTATCTTCCGCATACCATTCCGCAAAAGAGGTGGTTGTTTCGCGGAGAAGCAGGTGTTTCAGGGTGATATTTTCGGGTAGGTGCGTTTGAATTGTCTCTACAAAATCTAACAGCATCAGCTCGCTGGTAGGGTTGTAATCTTTCAGAATTATTCTTTCAAAATTATTTTGTAGTTCGGCTATCAGACTGACCGGCATTTTGTTGAAAAGCACCAGCGAGTGGTCATATTTATCAATAATCGTCTCTTTGACAATCTTTTTCAGATCGCCAAAATCCATGACCATACCCAGCTTGGGACTGGTTTCGTCTGTGATAGGTTTCCCCAGAACGGTTACCATCAGCTCGTAGGTATGGCCGTGAATGTTTCTGCAAAGCCCGTCATAGCCTTTCAGCGCGTGTGCCATTTCAAACCTGAAGGCTTTGGTTATCCGGATGTTTTTTTGATAATTTATTTTCATTAGTTAGAAGTTACTTTTAGAATTTTGTATTGCTTTGTCCAGCGACCGTTTTGCTCGGTAAGCCTTAAAAAATAAAGTCCCGACATTTTGCTACTCAAATTAATTTGGTTGCGTCCATTCAGAATTTTTCCGGAAGCAACCACTTGCCCCAAATTATTAAAAATTTTGAAGTCCATGACATATTGCTCACCACTCTCAACAGAAAGTTTGTCAACGACAGGATTAGGGTAAACCGACAAAGCAAGTTCCGGATTTTTCTTTATGTCATCCGGTCCGCCCCAAATAGACTGAATATATCCGGGATGGTCGATGAAAGGGTTGCGGTTTTTTTGATAATCATAATAAATCACGTCGTTTTGGTGTCTTTCGAAATCATCGGGTGGATCTTGTGCATTCCATTGCAAAAGGGTAGAGAGCTTTCCCATCTCAGGATTGGGATAAGTGTTGACATGGTCAACCACTTCGAGGTCGGGTTCTCCGTTGTCACCTTCGTAGCGGGTGGCCATGTAAAAAATCATGCGTGCCACATCGCCTTTTACAGCATCTCGTGGCTCAAATGAGTTGGCATCTTTGTAGCAACCGGTAGTTCCGGGAACAAGCGTTCCTCCGTTATCAAAATCAAGATGCCCGCGCAAACCATTCACTCTTACATCGGCAGGGCGAATGTGATGTGCATCGGTTCCGGCGGGCAGAGTTTTTCCAAAGCCACCATGCGATTTAGCCCACACATGCTCACGGTTCCAGTCGCCTGTGTTTCCACCATGTTTCGACTTGGCTCTGGAAATACCGGTATAAATCAAAATCACATTGTTGTGGTTATTCGGGTCTTCGTCCGAAGCACTTAAAATACCCCATAAATCACCATAACTAAATTCTTTATGGTTTTTAATAATGTTGTGCAATGCTGCTTTAAGTTGCGTACCCGTTTTTCCCTGAGCAGCATCATAATATCCTGAGGGTATCTGAGCGTAAAGTAAGGATGCAGATAACGTGAGAACAATAAATACTAATTTATGTAAGAAACGAAACATAAAATTGTTTTTAAGTGTCAAATAAAAATAAAATAAAAAGCGATGGCCATGAGTACCCCGCCACCCAACATATACAAAAAGGAAATAGCGGGTAAAGCCAGCTTTTTATTTTTTATCAGCACAAAGAGTATGGCAAGCGAAAATGAAAACGCAGCAAGATAAATCAGGTAGTTGCCAAGGGTTCCCGACATAAAATAAAATAAAATCCCCGCCAGAAATGTATTCACAGCCTGTGCGATGGCAGGGATGATGTAAGTAGAACTTTTACCGATGATATAAGTACGTTCTCCTTTCCGGACTTTAAAAGCCTCCATGTTGAAACGGACAGCAATCAGCACAAAGCCAACAAAAAGCACATACGTTTTTATCCCGGACAGCAGATGCATAAACCGGTCTCCCAGCCATATTCCAACCAGAAAGAGCAGCATCTGCCCTAATACCAGCAAAAAAATACCACTTATCAGATGAAATGCCGGTGTTTTTCTGATATCCATTCCCACCGCCACAGGCATCACCTGAAATGATAGTATAAAAAGTATAATTATGGAAATAACCTGCATGATAATTATTTTTCGGACAAAAGTAATATCTTTTGGACAAATGAATTATGGAAAATGGACAGGTCGTTGGTGTGTAAAGGTAGAAAAAGGGCATCCGTAATATGGAGAAAGAAGCGACGTCATTTATTGTTCATTATTCTTCCCGGTACCAATCGGCATACATGTTATAGTTCTTTGCTATCCGCAGCACATCTTCCTCCAGAATCCGTTTATCAATTTCCTTGATTTTTTTGGCCGGGATGCCTGCATACACTGTTCCCGATTTTACCACCGTATTTTTGGCCACCACAGCTCCGGCAGCAATTACCGAATTGCTTTCAATCACAGCGTTGTCCATCACTATGGCTCCCATGCCGATGAGAACATTGTCGTGGATGGTGCATCCATGCACAATAGCACCGTGGGCAATGGAGACGTTATTGCCAATGTTGACAGGATGTTTTTGGTATGTGCAATGGACGATGGCACCATCCTGAATGTTCACATTGTTGCCGATGCGGATGTAATGCACATCGCCGCGAAGTACAGCATTGAACCATACGCTGCATCCGTTTCCCAAGACCACATCACCGGTAAGAGTGGCATTTTCTGCGAGATAACATCCTTCGCCCCAGTGGGGAGTTTTTCCATTGACTTTTTTTATGAGCGCCATATCATTTTTTCTTTTTTTCAGGATAGTCAATGGAATAATGCAGCCCCACGCTTTCTTTACGGTTCATAGCCATTTTTATCACAAGATAAGCCACGTTAATCATGTTACGCAACTCGCAAATGTCCTTTGATATGATTGATTTATCATACAAATCTTCCGTCTCTTTATACAAAATTTCCAGGCGATCCAAAGCCCGTTTCAGTCGCAGATTTGAGCGGACTATGCCCACGTAGCTACTCATAATGGCCTGCAATTCCTTTTTCGATTGGGTAATCAAAATCATCTCTTCATTCAGCACCCTGCCTTCGGCATCCCAGTTGGGAACGTTTTCGCGAAAATCATTCTGCCGAAAAACGCCGATAGCATGCATGGCTGCCCTGTGAGAAAACACGGCTGCCTCAAGCAAAGAGTTGGAAGCAAGTCTGTTAGCACCATGAAGTCCGGTACGAGCCACCTCCCCGATGGCATACAGGCTCTGGATGGTCGTTCTTCCCTCTTTGTCCGAATTGATCCCACCGCAGGAATAATGTGCTGCCGGTACCACGGGAATCATCTCTTTGGTAATGTCAATACCAATACTCAGACACTTGGCATAAATGGTTGGGAAATGATTTAAAATTTCATTTTTGCTTATCTGACGGGCATCCAGAAATACAAAATCATCTCCGGAAAGTTTCATCTCGTTGTCGATGGCACGTGCCACAATATCACGTGGAGCCAAAGACCCCAGCTCATGATATTTCTTCATAAACACATTCCCTTTTCTTGTCTTTAAAACAGCACCCGCACCACGCAAGGCCTCGGTAATCAGAAACGAAGGTTTCTCACCCGGGTTGTATAAAGAGGTGGGGTGAAACTGGACAAACTCCAGGTTGTCGAGATGTGCTTTGGCACGATAGGCAAGAGCCAGGCCATCACCGGTGGCAAACAAAGGGTTGGTGGTGGTCTGATAAATATTTCCCAAACCGCCGGTGGCTATCACTGTTACCTTAGCCAGGAAAGTCTCCACATTACCGGCTTTTTCGTTCATAGCATAGGCGCCAAAACAGCGTATATCTTTTCTGTAACGGTTGACCTCCTCATTGAAATGGTGCTGAGTAATCAGATCTATAGCAAAATAGTTTTCAAGTATTTCAATGTTTGGGTGTGCTTTTACTTTTTCGCTAAGTGCACGCTGAATCTCAAATCCCGTGTTGTCTTTGTGATGAAGAATCCTGAATTCCGAATGTCCTCCCTCACGTGCCAGAGCATATTTTCCTGACTTTTCTTTGTCAAAATGGGTTCCCCATTCAATAAGTTCTTTTATCCGTTCGGTGGATTCAGTGATGGTAATACGGACAATTTCCTTGTCGTTAATACCTGCTCCGGCTTTAAGGGTGTCTTCAATATGTTTTTCATAATTATCAGGCGAATAGGTAACGGCAGCTATGCCTCCCTGGGCATAAGATGTGGCCGTATCTTCCATGGTTGACTTGGACAAGATGATGACGTTCCCCTGTGCAGCCACTTTCAAAGCAAAGATAAGTCCGGCACTTCCGGAACCAATAACCAAAAAATCAGCTTTGTGCTTCATGCATGAAATATTTGTACAAAGGTACGGCAAAAGAAAGGTAAAAAGATTTCCTGTGAATTAATAACAGAATATTTTTACTTTTCGGAAGAATACGTTCTAATTATTTTCTATCTTTGAAAATCACCAAATTACAACGCCATGAAAAGGATTAAATATCTCATTATCATCATTCTCTTAGCCGCCATTGCTTATGGAGCAAACTATTTCATTGAACGGGCTCCAATTTTCACCGGCTATGCAGCCAAGGATTTGGCTTCATGGACTTTCCTTACCAACCGTACAAAGCAAGACATCGAGAAACATGATTTAAGCTTTTTTCCGGTTAATTTGTCACACAATGTGATTGATTACAAAAACAAAACCGTTACCGGAACTTTCCTAGGCATGGCCAAACAAGAGGCTATTTACCGTGAAGGGTTGGGCTGTACACTTCTGGCTGATGCCAACATCGAGGAGGTGAAAAAACAAAAAATGACGGAGGAGGTTTTTCCGAAAAATCCACATGATATCTACTGGCCTATGGGTAGTAAAATGCGTGACACGATTCCGCCGAATGTGGATATGAAAAAGTTACAGGCGGCCATCGACTCTGCTTTCAACCCGGGAAATACCCGTGCCGTAGTTGTGGCTTACGACACCCTTTTTATACGCGAAAAATATGCTAAGAATTTTAATAAAGACACCCGTATCCTTGGTTGGTCTATGAGCAAAAGTATCACCAGCGCACTCATCGGGATCCTTGTAAAACAGGGAAAATTAAATGTCAATGCTCCGGTACCGCTCAAAGAATGGCGAAACGACAGCCGAAAGAATATCCGGCTTACCGACCTTCTGCATCAAAGCAGCGGGCTGCAATGGGATGAAAATTACGGCGACATTTCGGATGTTACCATCATGCTTTATCAAAAAGGGAATATGGCTGCTTATGCCATGAGCAAACCGGCCATTTATCCACCCGATTCGGTGTGGTATTACTCTTCCGGAAACACCAACATCGTTTCCGAAATTATCCGCCGGACCATTGGCAACAACCAGCAATACTGGAACTTCCCGCGTAAAGTTCTGTTCAATAAAATCGGTACGCGTTCTGCAGTGCTTGAAACCGATGCCCGCGGTAATTTTGTAGGTTCTTCTTACACTTTTGCCACTCCCCGCGACTGGGCGCGTTTCGGACTGCTTTATCTTGAAAATGGCGTATGGCAGGGAAAACGCATTTTGCCCAAAGGGTGGGTGAAATATTCCACCACACCGGCACGCAAATCGCACGATAAATATGGCGCACAATTCTGGCTAAACAAAGGCACTCACGAAATAAAAGGGTATCCCGGTATTTACTATTGCGACGGCTTCCACGGCCAGCGGGTATATATCATTCCGTCCAAAGATTTGGTGGTGGTTCGCATGGGGCTAAATGATCATGGCCAGTTTGATTACAACAAATTCCTGACACGGATTTTAGATGCCTTTCATTAAAATTTAGTCATTAATCGGAAAATCTTCATTTCACTCCTTAAAAAGGATACGCAGGTAAAATGCGAAGGAGGATTAGAATCCCAGCAATGCTTCTACGGGATCTTTGGCGCCAAACAACATACGTCCGGGCTGCTCCAACATCTCTTTCACTTTTACCAGAAAGCTTACCGATTCACTACCGTCAATCACCCGGTGGTCATACGAAAGGGCTATATACATCATGGGGTGGATTTCCACTTTTCCATTTACAGCCACCGGACGTTCCACAATGTTGTGCATACCCAGAATAGCACTTTGCGGCGGATTGAGGATAGGCGTGGACATCATAGAACCGAAAATACCGCCGTTGGTGATGGTGAAAGTGCCACCCTGCATATCTTCCAGCGTAATTTTATTATCCCTTGCCTTGATGGCCAGTTCTTTGACAGCCTTTTCGATTTCGGCCAGACTCATCATTTCGGCGTTGCGAATCACCGGCACCACCAATCCTTTGGGCGCACTCACGGCAATACTTACATCCACGTAGTCAAACTGAATAATCTCTTCTCCCGCAAATTGCGCATTCACCTTTGGGAAAAGCCGGATAGCTTCGGTAACAGCTTTTGTAAAAAACGACATAAACCCAAGACCCACACCATATTTTTCCTTAAACGACTCTTTGTATTTTTTCCTGATTTCCATAATGGCGGTCATATCGACTTCATTGAAAGTAGTCAGCATGGCGGTTTCGTTTTTCACCGACACGAGGCGCTGCGCCAGTTTTTTCCGCAACATACTCATTTTCTGGTGCGTTGCTTCGCGACCACCGGACCAGCGGGTAAAATTTGTCTCGGCAGGAGAGGCCGGAGTTGAGATATTCCCTTTATTCTTGATAAAAAAGGCTATATCTTCTTTCCCAATCCGGTAGGTTTTAAAAAAGTCGAACAGCTCTTTTTCTGAGGCTCCGGCTTCCTCCATCATCTTGCGTGCCAGCGGAGAAAGTGTTAAATCCACGTCGGCTTTTTCTTCCTTTGCAGCAACTGATATTTCAGTGGTTATCTTTTCAGCTGGTTTTGCTACTGTTTCCGCTTTTGGTTGTGACGACTGTTCTTTTTTCTCTTCCGGTTTGTTGCTTGCCGGTTTTGAACCGACCGCTTCCGTATCGATCACAGCTATCACCGAGCCCACTTCGAGCGTATCGCCTTCGGCAGCCAGCAATTTTATTTTCCCATCTGCTTCGGCAGCCACACTCAGTGTAGCTTTGTCAGAATCTATTTCCACGATGTCCTGGTCTTTTTCCACCTGCTGACCATCTTCTATCAGCCAGGCAGCAAGCTGAACTTCGCTAATAGATTCTCCCGGGGTAGGAACTTTTATTTCAATTTTCATGATTTTCTTTTTTTCGGGTTATTATTTCAACGGTTTTACGCCAGAATGAAATTTACTATCAATATAATCTACGTGCATCTCTTTAAGCTCTTTTTCGAACGATTTCCACCGGTTGCCAATACAAACCATCTCACATTTATCGTATAGATAAGGACAAACACATTCGAGAAACACTTTGTCAAGGATTTTCTGCTGACGGATGCCATGAAATTTTGACGATCCGGTAGCCGGACTTCCGCTGGCAGGACGACCAATCAGTATCAAATCTATTTCTTTTCCGAATTCTTTCTGCATAAAATTCCACGCTCCCATATTGGCAGGTTCTTCCTGTGCCCACACCACCGTTTTGGCAATATTGTATTTACTGATAAGGATGTCAACCTGCTGTTTTGGAAAAGGATAAAGCTGCTCAATACGTATAATGGCAACTGATCTGTTTTTTAGTTTCTCCTTTTCGGCTTGCAAATTGTAATACAATTTTCCAGAGCAGAAGACGATTCTCGTTATTTCCTCCGGCTTTGCTGAGGCATCATCTATCACTTCGCGGAAGCCTCCTTTTGTAAAAGCAGAGAGCGGAGAAACTGCTTTGGGAAGGCGCAGCAAACTTTTCGGAGTAAAGATAATTAGTGGTTTGCGGAATTTTCTTTTCTGCTGCCGCCGCAGAACATGGAAAAAGTTGGCCGGCGTGGTACAATTGACCATCTGCATGTTGTTTTCGGCAGCCAAAATCAAAAAGCGTTCCATGCGGGCACTGGAATGCTCCGGCCCCTGACCTTCGTAGCCGTGTGGCAGTAAAACGACCAAATCGTTCATCACATTCCATTTATCCTCAGCACTACTGAGAAACTGGTCAAAGATTACCTGAGCCGTATTGGCAAAATCGCCAAACTGTGCTTCCCAGATAGTTAGCGAATAGGGCGATGTCAGTGCATAACCATATTCGAAGCCGAGGACGCCATACTCCGACAGTGAGGAGTTATAAACTTCAAAAAGAGCCTGTTTGTCACTAATATGATTTAACGGAATATATTTTTCTTCCGAATCTTCGAGCCGCAACACAGCATGGCGGTGCGAAAATGTTCCCCGCTCCACATCCTGACCGCTAAGCCGAACCGGGATGTTCTCTTCGAGTAAACTTCCGTAAGCCAGCAGCTCGCCCATAGCCCAGTCGAGTGTTCCTTTCTCCTCCACCATGGCTGCCCGTTGTTGTTGCAAGCGTATTGTTTTCCTGTAAAATTTCTTCTCCGCAGGCAGACCGGTAATCTTTCTGGCAATAGTCAGCAACTCTTTTTTGGTAATGGAAGTATCGGGTGATTCCAAAAAATCTTCATTTGTCGCCCTGCGAATATCTTTCCAGGTATCTTTTAAAAAGCTATCAATATTGGTTTTTTTATGCGACTTGGATTGTACATAATTAGTCTCCAGCTTGTCGCTGAAATGTTCCTCCTCCTTTTTCCAGTATTCAGATGTTATTGTCCCTTCTGTAAGTAATTTCTCCTTATAAATAGAATAGGCATCGGGGTGTTTCTCAATGGCTTTGTATAGCAAAGGCTGAGTAAAGCGGGGTTCGTCGCCTTCGTTGTGGCCATATCTCCTGTAACAAAGGATATCGATAAAAACATCTTTGTGAAAATGGTTCCTGAACTCCATGGCAAGCTGAACGGTAAAAACAACGGCTTCAGCATCATCACCGTTCACATGAAACACTGGCGACAGTGTAGTTTTGGCCACATCGGTACAATAGGTGCTGCTGCGGGTATCGCGATAATCCGTGGTAAAACCCAATTGGTTATTAACCACCAAGTGGATGGTTCCACCTGTTGAATAGCCTTTCAAATCGGACATCTGCACTACCTCGTAAACGACACCCTGTCCGGCAATAGAGGCATCGCCGTGGATGAGAATGGGAACAATTTTGTTGGTGTCGCCACCTTTGTATTTGTCGAGTTTGGCGCGGGTAATACCTTCTACCACAGGGTCAACAGCCTCGAGATGTGAAGGGTTGGGTGCCAGTGTAAACTTTACCTCTTTGCCTTTGCTGGATTTTCTTTTGATGGTATAGCCCAAATGGTATTTCACATCTCCCAGCAGGTTTTCATCTTCATATTCCACACCTTCAAATTCGGCAAACATATCTTTAAATGGCTTACGGAGAATGTTCACCAGAATGTTGAGCCGGCCACGGTGCGACATGCCAATGACGAACTCCTCGATACCCAATTCAGAACCTTTTTCCATTACCGCGTCGAGTGCCGGAATTAAAGCTTCGGCGCCTTCGAGGGAGAAACGTTTCTGGCCGGGAAATCTTTTCTGTAGGAATTTTTCAAAGTGGACAGCACGTAACAATTTTCTCAGGATATATGTTTTTTCCTCGAAGGTGTAATCAGGCTGGTTGCGGGTAGTCTCGAAATTTTTTTTCAGCCAGGAAACAATTTCCAGATCACGAATAAAATAGTATTCAACACCGATTGAATGGCAATAAGTCACTTCGAGAAAATCAATAATTTCACTTAATTTGGCAGGTCCCAGCCCCACTTCGTTACCCGCAAAGAAAGTTCTTTCCAAGTCCTTTTCAGAAAGGCCGAAGTTTTCAATTTCCAATGTTGGCGTGTAGGTTCTACGTGTCCTAACAGGATTGGTTTTGGTAAACAGATGTCCACGCCGGCGATAATCATTAATCAGGTTGATGACCTTAAACTCGTCGGTGGTTTCTAATCCTGCAGAACTGTTGTGCGGATAAGCATGTCGTGCAAAATCAAAACCCTGGAAAAACTGCCGCCAGCCGGCTTCTACCTTTTCAGGATTCTCTTTAAATTGCCTGTACAAATCCTCAAGATAATCCGGATCCGAATTATTTAAAAAACTATAAGCGTCCATGCTGATATTAAATAACAAAAGACAAAAGTAGTCATTATATCTGTTATTTATAATGGGTTTAAGCTTTTTCAGGAAGAACTATTCATGAGTCCGGTCTAAAAAGGAACTGAAAGGTAAAAAATGAAAATCAGTATTTACCCCTTCCCTAAAGGGAGCACCGATTTTCAGCCACTTCCCCTTTAGGGGATCAAGGGGTAAAAGTGGCTGAAATCAAAATCGTACCTTTTTAGACCGAACTCATTCATTTCTCAGAAGTAGTTTTTTTCTTACATAGCGGTCTTCATCTTCTGTCAAAAAACAAAAAACCCCGCCAATAGGACAGGGTTTTTAAAATTTTCAGTTTTTCTTATTCCGGATGGATGGCCTCAACGGGACAAACATCGGCACAAGCGCCGCAATCGGTGCATAAATCAGGATCAATTACATAAACATCACCTTCAGAAATAGCTTCAACAGGGCATTCATCAAGGCAGGTACCACAAGCGGTACACAAATCGGGATCAATTATATATGCCATAATTCAAATATTATTAATGATTAATTCGGCAAATATAAAACGAATGTTTAAACTAAGCGCATTACACAGATAAGAAAAATTAATTTTTAGAAAATCCAAATTAAACCAAAAGGTATTATTTTTAAATTTAGACTGTGTATAATTTAGATTTTACAATTGTTTAATAATCACAATAATATTGAGTATTATACTTGTTTTCAGTATTATACAGGCTTTTTTAGCTCTTAACAGAAAGAGAGCAAACGTTTTAAAAAAAAGCTTATTATATAGCGACCGGCAAAATATTTAATTTATTTTTGCCAAGACCATTTTAAAGTAAAACATACTATGATAGTTAAAAAAGATAGAGTAGTTGAAATCGAAGAGGCAGTTGTAAGGTTTGCCGGTGATTCAGGTGATGGAATGCAGCTTACCGGAAATTTGTTCTCTGATTCAACGGCATTTGCAGGCAACGACTTTGCCACTTTTCCGGATTATCCGTCCGAGATAAGGGCGCCGCAGGGAACCGTTTCCGGTGTTTCAGGGTTTCAAATTCATTTTGGACATAAAAATATTCACACTACCGGTGATCTCGCCGACGTTTTGGTAGCCATGAACCCGGCTTCTCTGAAAGCCAACCTGCAATGGGTGAAAAAAGACGCTATCATCATTGTGAACAGTGATGAATTTACGACAAAAAACCTGGAAAAAGCAGGATTTGACACCAATCCTCTTGAGGACAACTCCTTAACAGGCCATCTCGTAGTTCTTGGACCTTTGAGTACACTTACAAAAGAGGCAGTCAAGGATTTGGACATGGACAGTAAATCGGCACTAAAATCGAAGAACATGTTTGCTCTCGGTATAATTTATTATCTGTTCAACAGAGATTTTACCAAGACCTTTTCATTCTTTGAAACCAAGTTTAAGAAAAACCCACTGGTTGTTAAAGCCAACAAGAAAGTCCTGGAAGCAGGATACAACTATGCCGAAACGCTGGAGATTTTCACTAACACCTACCGCATTGAAAAAGCCAGGCTGAACAAAGGACGTTACCGTAATGTCACAGGAAATCTGGCCACTGCCTGGGGATTACTGGCCGCCTCCGAACGTTCGGGACGTAAAATTTATCTTGGCTCTTATCCCATCACCCCGGCTACCGACATTCTGCAAGAGCTGGCCAAGCACAAACAATTTACCTGTATCACGCAGCAGGCTGAAGATGAAATTGCCGGTATCGTTTCCACCATTGGCGGTAGTTTTGCCGGAGCCATGGCAGTAACTACCACTTCCGGTCCGGGTCTTTCTCTGAAAAGTGAAGCTATTGGATTGGCAATAATGACGGAACTTCCCATGGTTATTGTGGATGTACAACGTGGCGGCCCTTCCACAGGCCTGCCTACCAAAACGGAACAGTCAGATCTTATGCAGGCTTTATTCGGACGTAATGGTGAAGCTCCATGCATCGTTATGGCAGCCACCAGCGCTTCTGATGCTTTTTATGCAGCTTACGAAGCTGCCAAACTCGCTATGGAACACATGACTCCGGTTATTTTACTTACCGATGGCTCTATTGGTAATGGTTCGGAAGTATTTAAAATTCCGAAAGTTGCCGACTTACCCGATATCAACCCTCCTATTGCCAAGGCTGACGATCCTGATTATAAACCTTATAAAAGAGATCCGAAAACGCTTGCCCGTCAATGGGCTGTTGCCGGAACCCCCGGTTTACGTCACCGTTTGGGCGGACTGGAAAAAGAAGACATCACCGGAAATGTATCCCATGACCCGCTGAATCACCAGAAAATGACAGATTTGCGTCAGGCTAAAGTGGATAAAGTTGCAGATTATATTCCTGATTTGAAAATTGTAGGTGATACCCGGGGCGACCTGTTAGTGGTTGGCTGGGGTAGTACGTATGGCGTATTGCTTACAGCTGTAGAAGATATGTGGGAAGAAGGAAAATCTATAGGCGTGGCACAATTTAAGCATATCATGCCATTACCTAAAAACGTACACAAAATATTTTCAGGGTTCAAAAAAATTATTGTTTGTGAAAACAATATGGGACAGTTTGTCAATTACCTGCGTATGACCCACCCCGAATTTAAATATGAACAATACAACAAAGTTCAGGGGTTGCCTTTCATGGTGACAGAATTGAAAACTAAATTTGACACCCTTTTAAACGAATAATATCATGGAACAAAAAATAGAAGCTCAGGAATTGCAGCTTACAAAACAGGATTTTAAAAGTGACCAAATGGTTAAATGGTGTCCCGGTTGCGGCGACCATGCCATTCTAAAGTCGGTGGAAAATGTTTTCCCTTTGGTGGGACAGAAAATGGGTTATAAAAAGGAAGATTTCGTCGTTGTTTCCGGTATCGGATGCTCATCGCGGTTTCCTTATTACATGAATACTTATGGTATCCATGGTATCCACGGACGTGCCGCCGCCCTCGCTATGGGCATCAAACTCACCAATCCCAAACTGAGTGTTTGGATGATTAGTGGTGACGGCGACTCAATGGCCATCGGCGGAAATCATTTTATACACGTTGCCCGACGGAATCCCGACATCAACTATCTGATGTTTAACAATGAAATCTACGGACTAACCAAAGGGCAATATTCACCTACTACTCCCAAAGGACAAAAAACCAAAACATCCCCGCAAGGAAGCTTTGAAACACCTTTTAATCCGGGAGAACTGGTCATCGGTGCCCGTGGAAAATTCTTTGCCCGCGTGGTAGATACCAACCCCAAGCTGATGCAAAAGATCTTTCTCGAAGCTGCTTTGCATCATGGCACCTCTATTGTTGAAATCCTGCAAAACTGTATTATTTTTAATAATAAAATCCATGCACTGATTACAGGAAGAGAGACTAAAGATGAAAACCAGTTAATTCTGGAAGCCGGTAAGCCTATGATTTTCGGAAAAGAGAGAAACAAGGGAATTGTGCTTGAAGGAACCCGCATGAAAGCGGTTGTTATTGGCGAAAACGGAGTTACCGAAGACGACATTCTTGTTCATGATCCTACTACCGAAGATGCCGGTATCCACATGATGCTGGCCAGCATGGCGCCTCCGGAATTACCTGCTGCCCTTGGTGTTATCCGTTCGGTGAAAGCCGAAACACTGGAAGATGCCGTTTGGAATTCGGTTGAACATGAAAAAGAAGTTTCCCCGTACAAAAATGTTGACGATCTGCTCAACAGCGGAAATACCTGGGAAATAGAATAACGTGGTTGCCCATTAATAAAACAAAAAAAGCTGCCCGAAAGCAGCTTTTTTGGTTTCTTCTCAGACATTGAAATGAATTTTAAAACTGGAGCTGACGTCCGGGACTATGATAAAGTCCCGTAGGGACACTCAAACTGAGCCTGTAAATTTATTTACAGGCACTGGGCTATATTTTGACGTATGTATTCCGTTATATTTGTGCAGAAAGCAAAAAACACAAATGCCCATGTCGAAAAGAGAAACAATATCCCGTTACAACATCATCATTAAAAAACTCCGGCGGTTTCCTGCCACATACAAGGAAATAATGAACGAGTTGTCGCTGGAATCCGAGATTCAGTCTTACAATTTCAACATCTCAAAGCGAACTTTTCAGCGTGATATTGCGGATATCCGCGCTATTTACAATATTGACATAAAATATGATTTCTCAAGAGGCTGGTATTATATCGATTTTGATGACCGGTCGGAGATGCAGGAGAGAATACTGGAGGCTTTTGACACGTTTAACGCTTTCAATTTAACCGGCCGCTTATCAAAATACATCCATTTTGAAAAAAGAAAACCACAGGGAACCGAAAATCTATACGGGATTTTACATGCCATAAAAAATAGGTACAGGATTATTTTCACCCATCAGAAATATTGGGAGGAACAGCCGACAAACAGAAACGTTGAACCTTATGCCCTTAAAGAATTTAAAAACCGGTGGTATGTATGTGCTGGCCAAAGACCTGAAAGATAACGAGGTCAAGAGTTTCGCATTAGACAGAATAAAAGCGCTCGAAATAACAAAATATAAATTCCGCTATTCCAAAGATTTTGATATAAACACATACTATCAATATTGCTTTGGTATCATCAGCCCCAACGGTGGGAAACCCGAAAAAATAATTTTGTCGTTTCATCCGGTGGAGGGGAAATACATAAAATCGCTGCCGCTTCATGCCTCCCAGACCGTGTTGAAAGATGATGAGGAAGAGTTACGCATACGGCTTTATCTAATCATTACATACGATTTTGTTATGGAACTTCTTTCCCTTGGCGACCGGGTAAAAGTTATTGCGCCGGTAAGCCTGATGGATGAATTGAAAAGGATATATGCGGGAGCTTTGCAGCAATATTAAAGGTATTTTTTGTATATTTGTAATCAATTACTACTGCTATGAATGAAATAATTTTTCTTGTGGAAGAAGCCCCTGAAGGGGGATATACCGCGAGAGCGCTCGGTGAGGGCATATTTACCGAAGCCGAAACGACAAAAGAATTAAAAGAGATGATTAAGGATGCCGTTCGCTGCCATTTTGATACGGATAGCATCCCCGACATTATCAGACTTCACTTTGTAAAAGAAGAAACGATTAACATGGCTTTATGAAAATTCCAAGAGGGCTAACCGGCAGGGAATTAGTACGTTTATTATTGCCTTTTGGATATGTTATTACCCGCCAAGCAGGAAACCATATTCGTTTGACAACTGAACAAAACGGCACTCATCACATCACCATACCCGATCACAACCCGTTGCGTATTGGCACACTTTCCTCTATCTTAAATGAGGTTGCATTGCATTTTAATATGTCGAAAAACGAATTGGTAAAACAAATTTTCGGCTAATACCAGGTTATATTTGCTCCGGCAGAAATCCGCATTTACATTTTCAAAAATATTTTCAACCTGCGTCATCTTTTGGCATAAGCACGCCATAGTTTTGCCTGTAAATTATTAACAAAGCAAAAAAAGATGACCATGAAAAAGATTATTCTTATCGCATTATTGTTACCGCTATTATTTGCATCGTGCAGCAACAAAGAGAGTTGTAATGACAGAGGCGTAAAGAAGACAGCGTTGCGCTTATTCAAAAACGAAGTAACAGCAGAATTGGCCTATGGCCGGTATTATAAGAAAGTAATTAACACCCCTGAAAGCGCATTGGTACGGACATTGTCGCTCATGGCGGGCGAAAGACTTGATATTTCCCGTATAGAAGCTGACGCCATTTACGCTTTTCGCAAGATGGCCAAAGGCGAAACCGTGAAAGAGGTAAAAAGATACCAACCTTACATGCATTACGCCGACAGCATTATGCATTTGGGTGAAACAAAATTAGAAATGATTATGACCACGGGCAAAACCCCGGAACTCAAAAAGTGCACTTGTAAAGCCCGGTTGGTGTTTGACCCCAAAATGGGGCTGCGAGACATAAATGTAAACTACGATGTACAAAAAGCCGCCGATGGTGAAATTTACATAACAATTTATATGGAAAGGATAGAAAAGTAATCAACTCAAATTGTAATGAAATTATTCTGTAAGTTTACGGAAAATTAGAATTTCATTAAACAGAAAACATAAGCCAGAAAGTATGGAACAATTAAGACAAATCATTTTAAGTAACGTTAAGTACGTATGAGCCCGATAAAAAGAGAATTCATTTTGTACTTAGAGGATATGCTTCATTCAATGGA
>VAPE01018594.1_pt1 | contig 28950 bp, 26 predicted proteins | sample 3393911 | NCBI WGS metagenome assembly VAPE01 (sample SAMN08290436, study PRJNA428436) | hydrothermal vent metagenome | isolation source: Deep-sea hydrothermal vent chimney | place: Atlantic Ocean: South-mid Altantic Ridge
AACTGGGATATGATTATTCCATTGACTACAATGGGCGTGTCGGAGAAAAACCCATTCGATGGGATTATTACCAGGACATGAACAGAAAACATCTGTATGGTATCTGGTCTGCTTTGATTCATCTGAAAGAGATGCAGCCGGCTTTCCGGACAAAAAACTACACTCTAGATGTGAGTGGTGCTACCAAGCAGATTCATCTGACGGATACGAGTATGGATGTAACGGTTTTGGGTAATTTCGATGTAACACAGCAAAGCATTACGCCCAATTTTCAAAAAACAGGTTGGTGGTATAATTACTTTAGTGGCGATTCTATCAATGTTACTAATACGAAAGCTCCCATTTCGCTAACACCGGGAGAATACAGGCTCTACACCACCAAGAGGCTGACACGTCCCGATTTTATCCTCGGCGTTCCACAAAACAAACTGAATAATACAGGAGATAATCTGTCGATTTATCCCAATCCTGCTACTTTGGAAATTGATGTGAAATGGAAAATGAGCACCCCTTCCACAGGAGAAATCTCACTTTTCGATATCACCGGTCGTAAGGTCAGGGTTTTTTACAGAGGTAATTTTAAACGAGGAATAAATCACCTGCATTTTGGACTGGATGGTATCAACCGCGGGCTCTATTTTATGGTTATGAATACAGGAAACACACAACAGGTGAAAAAACTGATGGTTCAGTAACTCTGCTGGTCGGGATTTGCAATCCCGACCCCCAAAGGCTGTGGATTTAAAATCCACCTTTCCATAACTTCTTGGTTGCACGTGTCTCGGCTCAGACGAAAAATCCGTAAGGAGCATTATTTCTTCTTCAACGACACGTGGTATTGCAAGCCTCCCGTTACCCAGATACCCGGCATGATCACGCTGCCAATATCGCGGTAGGTCTGGTTCAACAGATTGTTTGCCTGAACAAAAAAGGTAAAATGAGGCATCTTATATTGAATTTTCGTATTCAAAAGAAAGATCGTACGGTAAGGTGCTTTTTTGTTTTGTGCGTAATCGAAATATTCACCGTTGCGTTTTTGAATAGAAAATGTCCAACCGGCTGATAACCTGCGGACAATAACATGCCGGAGATAAATACTCAGGTTATGGCGAAGATAATCGAGGGCATAGAGCGAGACATATCCGGAAGCACTTTTATCGGAGTACAGATAATGGTAATTCAGCCGTAAAGATTCTAAAAAATGGTGCTCTGACTTCAACGGAGCATAATCAAATGAAAAACCAATACCAAACGTATTCATTTGCGTCAGGTTCATGCTCTCCCATTTGGCATACGGAGTCTTTTTTATCCAGTCGATAATGTCATAGCCAAGCCTGTAAGAGAAGGAAGTCGAAAAAGTAAAAGTTTTCAGAAAATATTGTGCCCCACCGCTAAACCCGTAAGTCTTTTCAGGTTTCAGCTGCGGGTTGCTGATATGATCGGGACCCTGGTAATAAAGGTCTGTAAAAGTCGGCAAACGAATGGCACGATTAGCCGAGAGATAAGTTTTCAGGTTCCCTGTTATGAACCATGACATGTCAAAGCCAGGCGACAGCGTAAAGCCATAGTCGGCATCATAAAAAAGATTTAAACCTGCCGAAACGGAGAAGTTCTGTCTTTGATAAAGTTGGTTTAGGAAAACGTTGAACTGCTGCCTGCTTTTCCGATGGTTGTAAAACGCACCTTTGTCAATTGAGGAAAATAAGGTATCAGCCATTGGGTCGCCCAGCACATTACTCAGGATTTTATCATATTGATACGAAACACCGGCAGCTGTTTTTCCAAAAGCCGACCGGAAACCGACACTTCCTGCTGCACCGGCCACATCGGTACGATGAAAATTTGGTCCCCGGTAAGGGAAAAGCCCAAACGGTGTATGAAATCCCGCACTATCCACGCCTTTTACAAGCCAGTCGCCCTCTCTTTGATACCAGTTTTTGCCTTCTCTGAAAAGCTCAAAACGGTCGTAAAGTCTGCGCCAACGAATATATCCATGGTATTGAAGCCTGCCACCACCCTGTACGCCAAGCCCTGCCGACATGACTTTGATTTTCTCAAACTGGTCAGGATATTTGGCAGTATAAAAGCTGTTGGCTCCGAAGGCCTTTCCAGCATAACCAAGTTGTAAATTCAGCTTTGCCGTCCCAACGGTAAAAAACGACTGATGGGTAATACTCAGATTTTTAAAATCCGTATTTTTCCGGTATCCGTTAGACCGGCTACCGCTAATGGAAGTTTGATTGATGACGTGGCCAGCACGGTAACCGGCATTAAAAGAGGAAGAAAACAAACCATACTGACCGGCACGAATTCCAAAAGTAAGGTTATCACCTGGTTCACTTTTGGTAATGATATTAATGGCTCCTGAAAAAGCATTGGGGCCAAACCAGCGGGAAGAGGGCCCTCGAACAATCTCCACTTTTGCCACATCACTGAGGTTCAAAGGTTGGTCGAGGTTATGATGACCGGTTTGCGGATCATTCACAGGAATACCATTTATCATAATCAGTGTTTGGTCAAAAGAGCCACCGGCAAGGTTCAGGTCGGACTGCATACCAAAAGCGCCCCGTTGTCGCACATCCAATCCGCCGGCCTGCTGCAGCATATCACCCAGACTGTTTGCAGGAATGTTTTTTATTTCTTTTTGAGAGATGATGTCAATTTGACGAGGGATTTTCCTGAATTTAACCGGATTTGCCACTGACGAAACCTGGATCTCTTTTAAAGTCACCGTATCACTTTGCGCCCGAAGGCCAAATTGCGTAAAAATCAACACAATAAAAAACGCTAACCTTTTCAAATTTATTTTCTCCACATCTCTCCATTTAAAGGAGGTGCAAAAATAAAAAAGGAAGGGGACTAAATACTTTTCATGCTAAATAAAAATCAGCTCACCTCTGCGTTACAAAGGAGCAACAAGAAGCAAATGCATTAAACCGGATATCACTCGATTACTGTATTTTATCAAAATAATCCTCCTTTGAAATTTGTTCCAATATGGCATTCTTATCCAATAAATATGTTTGTTGCAGTTTTTTATACCAGGATTTAGCTGCAGCAAATTTTTTCTGTGCCGCCAATACTTTAATAATATTGGCATACAAAAAGCCGTAAGGATAAGCAGGATCTTTATCTATTGCCTTCTTAAAATCTTCATAAGCATTCTGAAAATCGTCATTGTCAAAAGCTTTATACCCTTGGTTGATGGCAATGTTCATCTCCGGATCAAGGATGAGGCCATAGATGGAAAAACAATGATTGTTGCAATTTTCAATTACATCCACATAGCGAATAGTTGTGTCCAGATTTGGAAAGAACAGTTTGAAAGTCAATTTTTCTCCCTGCCATTTAAACCGGTAAACGCTGGGGCAAACAGGAATATTTTCCGAATGGGTCATAAAAATTTTCTTCTTACTTCGATTATTTTGCAGGTAGATGCTTTTACTGGCGCAAAAATAGCCGTTTGCAGACTGATTTTCGATGGTCAGTTCAATCATAAAGTCATCTTTCTGCCAGGTCACCTGATTAACAAGAAAAGGATGCGTTGCCACAGCAAAATTGGGCACTTTAATGGTCTGCCCGAAAAGAGGAACAACTGAAACCATCAAAACCAAAGCCAACAGGTGCTGAATCCATTTCTTCATTATCTTTCATTTTACAGAACCAGAAAAAAGCCACGAAACCTGTGCTCCGTGGCTTTTGTTCAATTAATAAAACAATTCAATTATTTTTTCTTTTTACCAATAGCAAAATCAATACCTACAGACAAAGCCCAGGTACTTTTCTCATATTTAGTAGTGAAGGCCACAGGAGTTCCGGCAACATCATAAGAACCCGGAACAGTTTGACTCTGGTAACCAACAATATATCCGCCAAACTGCAGAGTAAGGGCATCATTAATCTTCCAGGCGCCACCGGCACCCACAGTGTTCGTATTAAGACTATAGCTGAAATCACTTTGGTAGGAAGGATTTACACCGGATGTTGTGTGAAGGTAACCGAGGCTCAACAGAAGACTTTTGGAGAGAGTAAATTCTGCGCCAATAGCATATTCCTGAGAGTTCTTTTTGATGTTTGTTTTTACATCTGTCCAGCTGGTTTTAGAATCCCAGTAAGTATGGTAGCCTGCCTGCAGGGAAATCATTTTGCTCACATTAATTTTAGCACCAACAGAAAGCATTGCCGGCATATCAGCATTTACTTTTCCGCCATCGGGATACATTTCTTTGAGAGAGCCGTCAGGGTTCATGCCAATCACAAAACCTTTTCCGGCAGGAGTAGAGTTGGTCAGCGTCATTTTAGTCTTAAACTCATATTTAATACCAAAGTCAAGGTTGTTGTCCATAAATGAAAGGTTGACACCAAGAATCGGCGTAAATCCTGCACCGGACTGGCTTACATCAATGTTCTGATCAGCCATCAATTTGGCTCCGCCATACATTTGTGCTGCCTGTTTCGTGTAGCCTACTGCCATGGCAGCAAACTTGGTAGAAGCGCCATAATAAGCACCCTGAATTTCGGTGAAAGTCATGGCATCAACCTGAGCTTGTGTAAGACCTAACTGCAACAAAGCTCCAGTCATAGCGGTAGCCTGAGCTGACGTAATAGCTCCGCCTGCTAAGCCCTGAGAAATAGTGTATCCTCCCAACTGAGCATCCAGCAAAGGCTGAACACCATTACCAGCAGCTTTGTACAAACCTGAAGCTGCGGAGGTTTGCGTGGCACCAGCTGTCAGCTGGTCACCCACACCATTCATAAAGTCATCGGCACGTGCTGTACCGGCAGCAGTTTTCAGTTTAATATCATTGATATGTCCCTTGTAAGAATTTCTGGCCATAACATAACGCACACCGGCAAAAACAGATACATGGTCGGAAATAGCGTAACTGGCACCCACCTGTAAACCCAGATACATGGAAGTACCTTTAACAGCCATATCAACAGAATAACCTGTAACGCCAAGAGCGGAAAATGCTCCCACAAGGGAGGAAATAGGTACTTCTGCCGTAGGAATACCCTTAGCAAAATCGGCACTACCACCACCACCTACAATGTTGAAACCAAATGAAAATGCCCATTTATTTACTTTGTAAGCCATATACAGGCTCGGAAAAATAGGCGCACTGACAGTTCCTTTAAAAGTACTGTTGTTAAGATATTTGAAACTGTTGGTAATGGTTTGATCCTGAAAAATTGACTGACTGCTAAAAGAGATGTACAGCCCATCATCAAGTTTTGTCAAACCGGCAGGATTGAAATACACAGCATCGATACTGGTAGAAGCATCACGTACCAACATACGTGACCATGCCGTACTTTGGTTGGTATTGGTTACCAAGCCTCCTGCAAAAGCAAGATTAACAACCAACAGCAAGCTAATTAAAGAAATTGTAATTTTTTTCATAGGATAAAGAATTTAAATGTTATTTGAGGCTAATATAGAGAATATTAGTTCAAAAAAAGCAAACTTTCCTAAAAAAAATAATCCGGCTTTTTAAAACGATAATAACCTAACAACCCATTACCGTTATTAATTCACTGTAAAACAAGTACTAAACAAGCTTATTAATAACCTGACTAAACAAGGAAAAAATTTACATCGACTCCCTATTTAGCCATATTCGGGCATTTACAAAGGCTTCAAGCCATGGGCTAATCTCATCATCTTTGCGTCCGGAAGGATAATAAGCCCATTGCCATGGGAAAATTGAACGTTCCAAATGAGGCATCATAGCCAAATGGCGACCGTTGTTTGAGCACACTGCTGCAACTCCCCAGTCGGAGCCGTTGGGATTGCCGGGATATTGTTCGTAGCTGTATGAAACAGGAATACGATATTTATCGCAATAATAAGGAAAACTGAATTTTCCTTCGCCATGTGCTACCCAGGCACCCAGTCGCTGTCCGGCCATACTTTTTAACATAATGGAATTATTTTCGTGGATACTCACATTGATAAAACCCGACTCGAACTTACCAGAATCATTGTGTAGCATCTGTGGTTTTTCAGGATGTTCAGGATATACCAGCCCCAACTCCATCATCAGCTGACAGCCGTTGCAAACACCGAGGCTTAGTGTATCCTCTCTTTTGTAAAAGCTATCCAATGCATTTTTGGCTTTTTCATTGTACAGAAAAGCACCTGCCCATCCTTTAGCAGAGCCAAGCACGTCCGAATTAGAAAAGCCACCTACAAAAACCACTAAGCCAGCATCTGACAAGTCTTCCCTGCCGGATATCAGGTCAGTCATGTGGACATCTTTCACCCGGAATCCTGCGAGATAAAGCGCATAGGCCATTTCACGATCACCATTTATTCCTTTTTCACGAATGACAGCTGCCACCGGAGCCTGGTGTCTGTTCAGGTTTCCCACTATATTTTTGATATTACCTGAAAAATTCCTCCGGAAATGAAACTGCAGATCCTGTCTTTTGAAGTTCCTCAGCCGGGATTGTGCTGCCGAATTTTCTGTTTGCTTTTGGTCAAAAAGAAAAGAAGTCTGATACCAGACATCCCTATAATGGATAACATCCAACACATGAAGCTGGTCCTGGTGGTGAATTTTCAATTTGTGTTCCGAAATCATTTCGCCAAGAACGTGATAAACAATGCCGGCATCATCAAAAACTTTCTTCACAGTATTTTCATCCGCAACCTGAATCACCACTGCAGGTTTTTCGCTGAACATCAAACGAATAATATCTTTCTCGTCAAACTTATCCGTGAAAATCTCCATACCTGATTCGGTATTAGCGAAATTCATCTCCAACAGGGTGGTGATAAGCCCACCGGCAGAGACATCATGGCCGGCCAATATATTATTTTCAACAATCAGTTGTTGCAAGGCGTTAAAAGTCTTTTTAAAATAAGCAGCATCTTTCACATCAGGACACTCCTTCCCTACCCGGTTCAGAGTCTGGGCAAAACTACTTCCTGCCAATTCAAAGTCTGAAAGGGAGAAATCCACATATATAAGTTTTGTTCCGGCCAGTGGTTTGGCTACAGGGCTGATGCTCTTTCTGATGTCTGTCACCTCGCCCACTGCAGAAATTATCACTGTTCCGGGTGCATACACAACCTTGTCACTGCCATATTTCTGTGTCATGGAAAGAGAATCCTTTCCTGTAGGGATGGGAATACCCAACGCTATGGCAAAATCGCTTACTGCCTTTACGGCAGCATAAAGCCGGGCATTTTCCCCTGGATTCCGTGCCGGCCACATCCAGTTGGCACTTAGTGATACGCCGCTTAATCCGCCCACAACAGGAGCCCAAACCAGATTTGTCAGCGCTTCGGCAATGGCGAGGCGTGAACCTGCAGAGGCATCAACTAAAGCTGCTGCCGGAGCATGTCCCAGCGCTGTGGCAATACCTTTCTTCCCACGGTAATCCAACGCCATGACGCCGAGATTGTTCAGCGGAAGTTGTAAAGGTCCGGCACACTGTTGCATGGCCACGCGCCCTGTCACTGACCGATCCACTTTGTTGGTGAGCCAGTCTTTAGAAGCGACAGCCTCAAGTTGCAACACACTCATCAGGTACTCCTCAAAACGAGAAGTACTATAAGTTATTCTTTCAAATTCAATAGTTTGGCTAACATCGTGCAGTACTGTCCGGGGCGGTTTCCCGAAAAGATATTCCAGTTTTAAATCTACCGGACATGCGTTCCCATCCTTATCCTCTACCACCAATCGGTGATTAGCTTTCACTTCACCCACTTTGTAAAATGGTGCTCTTTCGCGGGAAGCAATTCTTTCAAGGAATGGTAAGTCTTTTTCTTTGATAACCAACCCCATGCGTTCCTGCGACTCGTTACCGAGAATTTCTTTAAAAGATAAGGTAGGGTCACCGAGTGGCAGTTTGCCCACTTTAATCACAGCGCCCGTTTCCTCTACCAGCTCCGAGAGGCTGTTGAGATGTCCCCCGGCGCCATGGTCGTGAATGGAAACAATGGGATTATTTTCGGATTCAACCATCGCACGGATAGCATTGGCAACCCGTTTCTGCATTTCAGGGTTGGCTCGTTGAACGGCATTCAGTTCTGTCCCCTGGCCGTACTCTCCGGTAGCTACCGATGAAACAGCACCACCGCCCATACCAATGCGGTAGTTGTCACCACCCAGTACCACAATCACATCGCCCGCTTCGGGAGTCTCTTTCTGACTGTCTTTTTCATTGGCAAAACCGATTCCTCCAGCCTGCATGATCACCTTGTCATAAGCATATGTCTTCCCTTTTTCTTCGTGTTCAAAAGTAAAAAGGCTGCCATTGATAAGCGGTTGTCCAAACTTATTCCCAAAGTCAGAAGCGCCATTGGATGCTTTCATAAGTATTTCAGCCGGAGCATGATAAAGCCACGGTCGTGCAGTAATATTTTGCTCCCAGGGTCTTTCATTGTCAAGGCGAGGATAGGAGGTCATGTAAACAGCTGTTCCGGCAAGCGGAATACTGCCTTTCCCACCTGCCATACGGTCGCGAATTTCACCACCACTACCGGTAGCTGCACCGTTGAATGGCTCCACGGTGGTAGGGAAATTATGTGTTTCCGCCTTTAGCGACAACACAGAAGAAATTTCGCGGATCTCGAAAAAGCCGGGTTTATCCTGACTGTCCGGGGCGAACTGTTCAATTTTTGGCCCCACCACAAAAGCCACGTTATCTTTGTATGCCGACACCACCCTTTCGGGGCTTGCTTTGGAGGTCTTTTTAATAAGAGCAAACAGGCTTTCAGGCATCTCTTTTCCATCAATAATAAAGCTACCGTTAAAAATTTTGTGGCGACAATGTTCGGAGTTGATTTGCGCAAAACCGTAAACTTCCGAGTCGGTCAGTTTTCGCTTGAGTTTCCGGCTCACCTCATCGAGATAATTCACCTCATCTTCGCTCAGAGCCAGGCTTTCCCGTTCATTATAAGCCTTGATATCATCAACATATATTATGGGTTCCGGAGGTTGGTTAATAGTTAACAATTTCTGGTCAAGTCCCTCATATAATTGTTGCAACATGGTATCATAAACAACATCGGCGCTGTCAACCTTCTCAAATTTTTCAATTCTCACGATGCCATCAATCCCCATATTTTGCGTAATCTCAACAGCATTAGTGCTCCAGGGAGTAATCATTTCCCTGCGTGGTCCCAAAAAAAGGCCTGCCTGCACCTGGCCATGGCAAAGGCTTGAATTGGCAAAAAGCCAGTTTAGCTTTTGGTGGTCTCTTACCAAAAGAGGGTCGTCAGCTTTTACAACGATGTAATGTCGTCTGTCGGAAGAAAAAAAATAAATCATGTGAAGGAACTTTGGGTAAACATGTGCAAAGATAGAAAATGCTTTGTGTATTCTGAAAATTAAGTAAATTATTTTACCCTGATGAAAACGGTAGTAACGGTTTGCTAAGACAACGCAATAATCTGATATTCAGCAAATAGCCTAAAAAGCATTTTCCTAACAGCCACAAAATCAGGCATGAAATCTAAAAGTATTATAAAAAATACATCAGGAAACGTATTCTGCATAATAATTAGGATTACTTTTGCACATTATTAATTATTTATTATTATTTATTATTTTATCACACAATGAAAAAAGGAACAGTAAAATTCTTCAACGAATCAAAGGGATTTGGATTTATTATTGAAGAAGATTCTAAAAATGAGTATTTTGTACACATTTCAGGATTAATTGACAAAATTCACGAAGGCGACGAAGTTGAATTTGACTTAAAAGAAGGTAGAAAAGGCTTAAATGCTACAGATGTTAAAGTAATTTAATGCTTGTTCATTAACTTTTTTACTAATGAAAAAGGGGCCTGTCAGTAATGACAGGCTTTTTTTTATGCCTGTATTTTCCGTCTTGCTTTCAATCATTCAGGTCTTATCCGGCCTAAATGATTATGCCAACAATTTTCGTATTTTTGAAGACCATATCAGGAAAAACACCATTTTCGTTTTATGACGAAGGAAAAAAAATCACTGGAAGAGGTGTATGCTTCGGTACCACCATAGAAAAAGGCCGTCACAAGGTGAACATTCCGGTACTCATCGTGAGGAAATAATCCATTTCGGACAAAGACCCTTACAACACGGCCACAGTCTTTCTCCCGGGAGAGCAAAAGAAAAGGCTTTCTGCTTTTTGTCCGGAGACAGTCACAGAAAGCCCTTTGCTCTTTTAGAAAAAAACCGACTCCGGGATTACTCCAAAAATCTCTCTGCTTCGATGGCCGCCATAGCGCCGGTACCGGCAGCCGTAATAGCCTGACGGTAATGCTTGTCCTGAACATCGCCGGCAGCAAAAATACCGGGGATGTTGGTGGCGGTAGAATCAGGTTTTGTGATGAGGTATCCCGTTTCATCCATGTCCAGTTTCCCAAAAAACAGATCGGTATTGGGTTTATGTCCGATAGCCAGGAAAAAGCCCTCGATGTCAATTTTTTTCTCTTCACCTGTTTTGTTGTTCACCAAAACAGCACCATCGAGTGCTTTTGTAAAGCCCTGTTCCACACCCACAATTTCTTTCACCTCGTGATTCCACAGCACTTCGATGTTAGCCGTACTGAGCACCTTATTTTGCATAGCTTTGGAAGCGCGCAGCTGGTCGCGGCGATGAATCAGGTAAACCTTACGGCACATATTAGCCAGGTAAGTTGCTTCCTCAGCAGCCGTATCGCCACCACCCACAACAGCCACATCTTTGCCTTTATAAAAGAACCCATCACAGGTGGCACAGGCAGAGACCCCACCGCCTTTGAATTTCTCTTCAGATTCCAGCCCGAGATATTTTGCTGTTGCCCCGGTTGCAACTATGACAGTTTCTGCCAATAATTCAGTACCATCATCGATTTTTACAATGAACGGACGTTTGGATGTGTCAATTTCCGAGGCCATTCCCCAGCGGATATCTGCGCCGAAACGTTCGGCCTGTTTTTGCATATCTTCCATCATTTTGGGGCCTTCGACCCCCTCAGGATAGCCGGGAAAGTTATCTATTTCGGTAGTCGTAGTCAGCTGGCCTCCGGGTTCCATGCCCTGGTAAACAATGGGCTTCAGGTCAGCGCGTGAAGCATAAATAGCAGCAGTATATCCGGCAGGCCCTGAACCTATAATCAGACATTTGGTTGTTTCCATATAATTACATATTAAGATTTCTTCTTTATTGAGTTTTTAACTCATCAAATCAAATGCCAAAGCCCGTTTTACAAAATCCGCGCTCATTTTGGCAGATGCAAGAAAACAAACCGGGCAGTTTCAGATCATCAGCTTTCCAGTTCAATACTCACGAAATCCATTTTGCCGCCCAGCGGGGGGTTGAGTTTCCTGATTTTCAACCGAATGTGTTTCACTTGTGGAAATTTCGTTTTGATACTTGCCAGAATACGGCTCCCCACATGCTCCAGCAGCTTAGATTTTACAGTCATCTCCGCTTTCAAAACCTGGTAAACTTCCTGATAATTTACAGTATCGTATAGATTGTCGGTCTGCTCAGCCTTGGTGGTATCCACTTCAAGAAACAAATCACAACGGAACTTGGTGCCAATGACCTGCTCCTCTTTGAAACAGCCATGGTAGGCAAAAAACTCCATTCCTTCGATAGATATAATGGACATGTTCTTTTGTTTTTGCTAAAAAAGATTATTCTTTTCTTCCCAGTTCGTGTAATCCTGTTTCCAAACGGCGTAGTGTTTCTTCCTGGCCAATAAGGGCAATAATATCGAACAGATGCGGCCCTTTCAATGCACCGACAATCAACAGCCGGAAAGCATTCAATACAGCCCCCATGCCATATTCGTTTTCTTCTATCCACTTTTTCACAATGACTTCTGTGTTTTCCGGAGAAAAATCATCCAAGCCGGTAAGCAATACTTTCAGCTCAGTCATTTGGTCATAAGAAGCCTGCTTCCAGCGTTTTTTTACTGCTTTAGGATCAAAAGATACCGGTGCTTTGAAAAAAAAGTCAGACTGTTCCCACAGTTCATGTGCAAAATATGCCCGTTCTTTGACCATCCCGACTACTTTCTCAACATAGTCGATGTCGGCCATGACACCTTCTTTTTCAATAAAAGGAAGAAACTGCTCTGCAAGTTCCCCGTTATCCTTTTTCAGCATGTACTGGTGATTGAACCATTTGGCTTTTTCCGGATCAAAACGGGAACCTGATTTTCCAACACGGTCGAGGGAGAAAGCTTCTGCCATTTCATCAAGGCTGAAAATTTCACGTTCGTCACCCGGATTCCAACCCAAAAGGGCAAGCATATTGACAAAAGCTTCGGGGAAATAACCATCTTCCCGATAGCCGCGCGTAGTTTCTCCTGTTTGGGAATCTGTCCATTGCAGGGGGAACACCGGAAATCCGAGCCGGTCACCATCACGTTTGCTGAGTTTACCTTTCCCGTCAGGTTTGAGCAACAACGGCAGGTGAGCAAACTGCGGCGCTGCCCACCCAAATGCTTCATAAAGCAGCACATGCAACGGCAGCGAAGGCAGCCACTCTTCTCCTCTAATCACATGGCTGATTTTCATTAAATGGTCATCCACCACATTGGCCAGATGATACGTAGGCATGCCATCTGACTTAAATAAGACCTTATCGTCCAGCACGTTGGCATGAACAACCACCTCACCGCGGATCATGTCAACCATTCGGACAATTCGTTCTTCGTGCATCTTGAAGCGTACCACAAAAGGAGTGTCAGCTTCCAGCAATTTTTGCGTTTCAGCTCCGGACAGAACCAGTGAGTTTTTTAATTGTTTACGTTCGACGGCATTGTATGTAAATGTTTTCTTCTCTGTTTCAAATTTTTTCCGCAGTGCGGTCAGCTCTTCTGCCGTATCGAAAGCATAATAAGCATGGCCTGATGCCACCAGCCTGTCAGCATATTCCCGATACATGGCTTTGCGTTCCGACTGTTTGTAAGGCCCGAAATCGCCACTTTTGGTAACCCCTTCATCAAATTGAATCCCACACCAGTCGAAAGCTTCTATGATGTAATCTTCAGCACCGGGTACAAACCGTGACTGATCCGTATCCTCAATTCGTAAGATAAATTTCCCGCCGTTCTTTTTGGCAAAAAGATAATTATACAAAGCTGTGCGGACGCCGCCAATGTGCAGCGGCCCGGTGGGACTGGGAGCAAAACGCACCCGTATTTCACGGTTACTCATCTGTTTTTGTTTTGAGTGGCAAAGATAGGAAAAAGCAGGGAGAGAATGTGGAAATGTGAAAATGTGAAAATGTGAGAATGTGGAAATGTGAGAATGTGAGAATGTGGAAATGTGAGAATGTGAAAATGTGAGAATGTGGAAATGTGGGGATGTGAAAATGGGGGGAATGTTTGTGGCATTTTGTGGGGAACTCTTGAGATATTTGGTGTCGTCATAAAAAAAGCCTCTATTTTTGCCATATGAAAATTGATGTTATCCCTTATGCTTCGGCCATTCGTCCCGATTTGATCAAAAACCGTAATGTGGTCGTAATAGATGTACTCCGTGCCTCATCGGTAATGGTAACAGCTCTGGCCAATGGCGCCAACGCTTTTATCCCGGTAAGTACCGTTGACGAGGCCAGACAAAAAGCGGTCATATTCCAAGACAAAGAGATTTTGCTTTGTGGCGAACGCGATACCAAAACCATTGATGGCTTTCATTTGGGAAATTCTCCGCAGACATATAAACGCGGCAAAGTTGAAGGCAAAACACTGATATTCACCACCTCTAACGGAACACAAGCGCTGAACCAGTTAAAGGAGGCCGCAAAAGTTTTTATCGGTTCCTTTTTAAACATGAAGGCACTGGTTCATAGGTTTTTAGAGCTGGAGGACGTAGTACTTGTCTGTTCGGGAACCAACAACAACTTTTCGATGGATGATGCTATGTGTGCAGCTTTGTTCATAGACAAAATCATGAAAAAGAAAACTGTCTTACTCTCTGATTTATCCATTACACTGCTAAAAGCTTTCCAAAAGGATAACGGCAACCTGCCACTTCTTTTGAAAGATTGTTATCATTTGAATCTGCTGAAGCGGAATGGTTTTGGCGAAGATGTGGATTACTGTCTGCAAAAAAACATATCGAATATAGTACCGGAAATGAAAAACGGGAGGATTGTAAAGGCAAATTGAAAATGGGTCACTGGCTACTCAGCTGTTAAACAATGATCAAAAACTTCGATACCATTCAATGGTCAAATGATTGTCATTATTGAACATTGGTAGCAGCTCATTTTCGCAATTTCGCTCAATCGCAACTTCTCTCCGTTATTCAATACGTGGTTATGTTAGCATTGTCCGTTTTCGAACATCAATTGTTTTATTACGAACATAATAAATAATGTTAAAAATCACTTATCTATCCACTACAGTGTAGATTAGATAGTTATATTTGTGGCACGTTTTATGATGAAGTCTTGTTTCAAAATAGGTTAAAGGCATGACAATATTGGTCATCCGATAAAAAACATAAATTCATGAAAAAAAAGATTATTTTTCTTATTCCCTTATTTGCTTTTTTGTTCACTGGAATGAGCCTTACAGCGCAACGGGAATGGACGCTGGAAAAGTGTATCAACTATGCTTACGAAAATAATTTACAGATAAAGCAAAGCAAGTTGAATGCCGAATCTTCCAAAGAAAGTTTGTTGCAGAGCAAATTAGGATTTTTGCCTTCTTTCAATGCCAGTGTTTCGCAAAATACCGGTTGGGGGAGGTCAATTGACATGGCCACATATCGTTACACCAACAAGAGGTCAAGCCAGGCTTACGGCTCATTAAATGCCAGTCTGACCCTTTTCAACGGGTTACAGAATGTGAATAATATGCGGCAAAAGCAATTTGAATATCTTGCTAAGAAATATAATTCGGATAAGATCAGAGATAATATCGCCTTGAATATTGCAGCAAGCTATTTGCAGATTTTGTTTAATATTGAACAGGATCATATCGCCAAAAGGCAGGTGGAAATAAGCAATAAACAGATTGAGCGCACAAAAAAAGAGACTGCTGCAGGAACAGTAGCGCGGGGAAACCTTTTGGACATAGAAGCTCAGGGAGCCAACGATCAGGTAAACCTGGTCAAAGCACAGAACAAACTTATGCTGGCCTATCTTGACCTGATGCAGCTACTTGACATAAAAGGGAATACTGTATTTGATATTGAAAAGCCCAATCTGGTCATTGGACAAAGACCTAACCTGCTTCCCATTCAATCTATATACAACCAGGCACTTGAAATCAGGCCGGAGATTAAGAGTGCACAGTATTCGGTAAAAGCAGCTGACCGCGCATTGGCTCTGGCAAAAGGACGGCGAAGCCCTACGCTGAGCCTGAATTCTTCCTATGGAAATAACTACTCCGACCAGATCAGGGTGAGCAACAACCCTCTTGATCCCGGATTTAAAGAAACCAAACCTTTTTGGGATCAGCTGAACGACAACCGGAGTATTACCCTCGGATTCAGACTTACCATTCCTATTTTGAATGGTTTTCAGGTTTCCACCAACATAAAACAATCAAAAATTTCTTTGGAGAACGCCGACCTGAATCTGGAAATAGAGAAAAATAACTTGCGCAAAAGTATTGAGCAGGCTTATACAGATGCGCTTGCAGCTTATCAAACTTACGTAGCAAGTGAAAAATCAGTGATATCACTAAAGGAATCTTTCAAATACGCACAAGAGAAATTTAATGTGGGTATGTTGAGTTCCACCGATTATGATGTGGCAAAAGTCAAGCTTTTCAATGCGGAATCCAATATTATTGCTGCAAAATATGATTACATTTTCAAGACAAAGATCCTTGATTTTTATCTCGGTCGCAGTCTCTCATTAAAAGATATTATCAAACCGGAAGCCCTACAAACAAACGCTGTGAAGTAGGTTTGGAATACCTGAAGAATGACTACATTAGCACACAAAAAATAAAGAAATGACAAAATCCCGGAAAAAAATAATTTGGTATATCATCGGCGCACTTGTACTTGTCGTGATTGTAGTACTGGCTGTAAAAAAAGGCAAGTCATCAGAAGCGCATAAAGTCGCTGTTGAAAAGGTTACGAGGCGAAATATCATTGAGACTGTTTCGGCCAATGGTAAAATTCAACCAGCCAAGGATGTAAAAATCAGTCCTTATATTTCGGGTGAAGTTGTACAGCTTTACGTGAAGGAAGGTAACTTTGTGAAGAAGGGCCAAAAGCTGGCAAAGATTGACCCCAAAATTTACATTTCAAGTTTCCAACAGGCAGAGGCTGCCGTAAAAACCACGGAGGCTAACCAGGCCAATTCAAAAGCACGTCTGGCACAGTCGCAGGCTCAATACACAAAAAGTAAACTCGACTTCGCCCGTAGCGAAAAACTTTGGAAAAAGCAGGTTATTTCCGATGCAAACTATGATGCTGCCCGCTCAACTTACCTCGTGGCTAAAGCAGTGGTAAAAGCAGCCGAAGAGAGTTTAAAAGCCAGCAGGTTTCAGGTGAAAAGTTCCAAAGCCAAGCTGAGCGAAGCAGAGGAAAATCTAAACCGTACAACCATTTATGCCCCAAACAGTGGTACCGTCGCCAAGCTGAGTGTACAGGTGGGCGAACGAGTTACCGGCGCCTCGCAGTTTTCGGCGGGTACGGAAATCATGCGCATTGCCAATCTGAATATACTGGAAGTAAATGTGGAGGTTAACGAAAATGACATTGTTAAGATAGCCATGAACGACACCGCACTGATTGAGGTGGATGCCTATCTGAACCGCAAATTCAAAGGTATAGTAACCGAAATAGCTACTTCGGCCAACACCACCGGCGTAAGTGCCGATCAGGTGACTAACTTTGATGTAAAAATCAGGATGTTGAAATCGTCCTATGCCGATCTTATCCGCCCGAAAAACCTCATTCCTTCTCCATTCAGACCCGGCATGTCGGCAACAGTTGAGATACAAACCAAACGTGCCGACAATGTTCTTGCCGTTCCCATTCAGGCTGTTACGACGAGAGCCGATTCTACCGGCCGAATGAAATCAGTTCTTGAAAAACGAGAAGAGAAAAAAACACAAAAAGGCACCCAACTACTGAAGAAAACAAAAGAGTACGTCTTTCTATATGAAAAAGGTGTCGCCAAACTTCAAAGAGTAAAAACAGGTATTCAGAATAATATGTATATCGAAATAACAAAAGGTGTAAAAGAGGGTCAGGAAGTAATTACAGCCCCCTACCGGCTTGTCTCCAAAACATTGAAAAACGGTGAAAAAGTGAAAAAAGTGAATAAAAAAGAGTTGTTCACGGTGAAAAAGAAATAACAGAGGAAAAGGATTTGGGAAAGATATTAAACATTGAAACTTCCACACAGGTTTGTTCTGTAGCACTGGCGGTGGACGGAAAAACGATAGCTTTGCAGGAGTCAAATACTGAAAGTTCTCATGCCCGGCAGATTACTGTTTTTGCTGAGCAGATCATGTACAAGTCAGGGTTTACTTTTCAGGATTTGGATGCCATTGCGGTTAGCAAAGGGCCCGGCTCTTACACCGGTTTACGCATTGGTGTTTCCACTGCCAAAGGTTTCTGCTATTCGCTGGATAAGCCGCTGATTTCCGTTGGCACACTAACATCACTGGCCAACGGAATGATACTGAAGCTTGCAGCTGAAGGAAAAAATCCCATTGATTTTCTTTTTTGTCCCATGATAGATGCCCGGCGCATGGAAGTTTATTCGGCAGTTTATGACAACCGGCTTCATGAAGTGAGGAAAGTACTGGCAGAAGTGATTGATGAAAACTCTTTTTTTGATTTTTTCAGACAAAAAAAGCCGCTAATTTTTGTGGGCGATGGAGCAGCTAAGTGTAAAGAGATGTTATCCAAAGTCTCTTCTAATGCAATATTCAGGGAGGAGTTTATGGCTTCTGCAACCTATATGGCACCACTGGCGGAGGAGAAACTCAAAGCTGGTGAATTTGAAGACACAGCCTACTTCGAGCCTTTTTATCTGAAAGATTTTGTTGCCGGCATCCCGCATGTGAAAGGGCTGAGATAAGCTTTTCCCTTTCTCCCGATAACCGTATTTGTTTCTCTTAAATTGGCTTGGAAATCCTATTTTCCACCGATATTGTATTTTTGTCTTTCCAAAAAAAAGAACACCATGCTCACGATAAAGAAATTTATTTTCAATCCCTTTCAACTGAACGCTTATGTTGTGTACGATGAAAACGGAGACTGCCTGCTTTTTGACACAGCTGTTTCCACCGATACCGAAATGCAACAACTGGAAACCTTTATTTCAGACAACAACCTGAATCCCAAACTATTGGTCAATACACACAGCCATATTGACCATATTATTGGTAACCGTAAAGTTGCGGAACGTTATCACCTGAAACTGGCAGCCCATTTGGCAGGTCAGGGATTTATCGACCATGCTGCCGATAGTGCCGCCGGCTTCGGACTCCCCTTTGATGGCATCAAGGAGATAGACATTACCTTGGAGGAAGGAGACAAGCTAACACTTGGCAAGCATGTCATGCAGGTTTTTTATACCCCCGGTCATGCCGATGGAAGTCTTTGCTTTTATTCCAAACCGGAAGGTTTTGTCATCACCGGCGACGTACTTTTCTACCAGAGCATTGGCCGCACAGACTTGCCAACAGGTGATTATGATATTTTACAAAAGAGTATCTGGGAGAAGTTGTTTGTTCTTCCGGATGAAACGATAGTTTATCCCGGGCATGGCCCCGACACCAACATTGGAGTTGAAAAAAAAACTAATCCTTTTGTTGCTATTGGCATGGAATAGATGAACCAGCAAGCCGGACAGATAATTTATGTTGCCCCTTTTCAGGGTATTACCACACGGGTATTCCGGGAGGTTTTCACCCGTCATTTTCCCGGCACCGACAAACTGTTTACTGCCTTTTTTACCAGTATTAATAACGAAAAAAGCTTACGCTCAAGGCAAAAGGAGCTGGAGAAAATTAGTCATAACGGTGTGCCGGTAGTTCCCCAGATTTTAAGCAAAGAGGGGGGTGAAATACTACTTTTCGGAAAGCTTTGTCACAACCTGGGATTTAGTGAAATCAATTGGAACCTGGGTTGTCCTTTTCCGCGTGTAGCAAACAAAATGCGTGGCTCCGGTCTGCTACCCTATCCCGGAAAGGTGGCTGAAATTCTGGAAGATGTCATCCCTACCCTGCCGGTAAAGCTATCTGTAAAATGCCGGCTGGGCTACCACAATGCAGATGAGATTATGGCACTTCTTCCCATCTTTAACAACTTTCCGATTTCGGAAATCATTGTTCATGCGCGCCTTGGCAGGCAGATGTACAAAGGTAATGTTGACACCGGCACTTTTAAAAAAGTTCTGCAAATGAGTACTCACCAAACAGTTTACAACGGCGACATCTTTTCTCCTGAAGACTTTGAAGCCGTAAGGCAGCAATTCCCACAGGTAAAGACCTGGATGTTGGGACGCGGACTGCTGGCCAACCCGTTTTTGCCAGGGCAGCTCAAAGGTACCGGAGAACCAACGCAGCCGCTTGCCACCATCCGAAAATACGTGGATGACCTCTACTATTCTTACCGGAAAGAGTTCAACCACAGCTTGCGTACCATCAATGTGATGAAAGAATTCTGGAGCTATCTTTCCCTCTCTTTCGACCGTCCGGAGCGGGTTTTTGGTAAAATAAAAAAATGCACCTCTTTTGATGCTTACGAAGATGCTGTGAACTATGCATTGGACAACTACGTATGGATGGGAAAAGGAATGCGGCATATATACTGAGGCTGCTTGAATTTACATTTCAAAATTCAAGTATAGCCGAAGATATACCGCCCTCATTTTTGCAATTTACAATAGAAGCGGTATAGATTAAAATAGAAAACCTCCGTTTACCGACAAATTCCTGTCATTCACCTATTTTTCTTTTTGGTATCCTGCCAACCGGCCTATATTTGCAACAAATTTAAAAACAGAAAGTGATGGAAAATAATCCCAAAAGACAACATAACTCCCAAAACGGTAAGTTGGTCATCGGTGGACTGTTGATTTTTGTGGGTGCAGCACTAATGCTCTCCAACCTCAATTTTTTTGATTTCAACATAGGACGCTATCTTTTCTCATGGAAAAGTATTCTAATATTCATCGGACTGGTTATGCTGGCCAGTCGTACCAACAAAAAACCTGCATACATTTTAATTGGTATTGGTATTTTCTTCTGGCTACCTGACATTTTCGGTTATTATGTTCGATTCCGGGATGTTTTGTGGCCGATGATATTTATCGGGCTGGGGATACTACTTATCTACCGGCAACGTCCGCCACGGCACATCAGTTACGATGCCAATGGTCATCCGGTGGAAGACCACAGCGGTTATCTGAATGATGTCTCCCTGTTTGGCGGTGGAATAAAAATTATCCAGTCTAAAAATTTCAAAGGGGGCAACATTACAGCCGTTATGGGTGGCTCTGAATTTGATCTTCGCCATGTGGAATTAGCCTCAACGGTAGCTGTAATTGAGGTCTTTACAGTGTTTGGTGGTACCAAATTTATTATTCCCGAAAATTGGACAGTACAATCGGATGCTATCTCCATTTTAGGTGGATTTTCCGACAAACGGGCAGTGAGCATGAATTCTGCCGGAGATAATATACTAGTCATCAAGGGTTTGATTATACTTGGCGGTATTGAAGTGAAAAGTTTCTAATCATAAAATTAAAAAATAATGAAATCAAAAATAGCGGCTTATTTGTTATGGTTTTTCTTTGGATTCTTTTCCGCCCATCGTTTTTATCTCGGGAAAATCGGGAGTGGCATCCTCTATCTGCTTACCGGCCAGCTTTTAGGTATTGGCTGGATTATCGACCTCTTTCTTATTGGTGGCATGGTGGAACGTTACAATCTGGAAACACGGGTAAGCAGAATAGAAACCGTGTGGGTATAATAACTTTCTGAAAAAAAGAAAAAGGGCATTAAGATGATGTTGAATCCCGTTTCAAAAAATAGAAATTACTTTATTGGTTACCTTGCCATTTGGGTACTCATCATATCGATGCACACGCTGGTGCTCAACTTCTTTTATGATATAAACGGGCTTGAGAGCCTGACTGACGCACTTGTTTTCAATCTCATCTTTTTAATTATTGGCTATAGTCTTTGGTATGTCATCAGGTTTAACCTAAAAGAAAAGCCTTCTTTTCTTGATTTGCTTTTCAATCACCTCATGATTGCCACCGTGGTTATTGTCCTTTGGCTGGTAATCGGCTACTTTACCATGCAAAGTTTTTATGGTAGCGATGAAACTTACATGGCATTTCTGAGAAACTCGTTGGCCTGGCGTGCCGTCATGGGATTATTTTATTACCTGCTTTTCGTTATGTTTTATTATCTGATTCTTTATTATGACGATTTGCAGGAAAAGCTAAAGATTGAAAGTAAGCTGCAAAATCTGGTCACCAAAGCGGAACTGGAGACTTTAAAATCACAGATCAATCCGCATTTCCTCTTCAACAGTCTGAATTCCATTAGCTCACTCACCATGACCAATCCCGAAAAAGCCCAGGAAATGGTTATCAAACTATCCGATTTTCTACGTTATTCGCTGAGCCACGACAAAAACGAGAAAACCAGTCTGGAAAAAGAATTCAATAACCTGAAACGCTACCTTGAGATTGAAAAAATACGCTTCGGAAAACGGTTGAATTTTATTTATAACATTCCCGAAAGCTGTTTTAAGCACATGATTCCCAACATGATTCTGCAACCGCTTATCGAAAACTCCATAAAACACGGCGTTTACAACAGTTCCGATGAAGTACAGGTTGAGATTTCCTGTAAGGAGGAAAATGCGTATCTTGTCATCGAAATCAGCAATGATTACGACCCGGAGATGAAGAAACCCAAAGGCGAAGGAATCGGTCTGAAAAATATCCGGAAACGGCTTCAGCTGATTTTTCACAGAACCGATCTACTGGAAACCATTGCCGAAAAAATGGTTTTCAGAGCCATATTACGATTACCGAAAGAGTAAAGCCATGAACAATAAAATACTTGCCATAATCATTGAAGACGAACAGCCTGCCCGCGATCTGTTAAAAGCTTACTTGCAGACGCATGAAGAGATAGAGCTGGTAGCTGAATGTGAAAACGGTTTCGACGGTATAAAAACAATTGCCGAATACCGTCCTGATTTGATTTTTCTGGATATTCAAATGCCCAAACTCACCGGCTTCGAGATGCTGGAGTTGCTGGATGAGTATCCCGAAATAATCTTTACCACGGCTTATGACGAATTCGCTTTGCGTGCTTTTGAGCTGAATGCGGTGGACTATCTTATGAAACCATTCTCCAAAATACGTTTCGACCAGGCAGTTGAAAAAGTTTTTACCCGGCTGAAAAGCAAATCGCATCACAATCCGGCACTGGAAAAGCTAAAAGAGCAAGTACGCGAATCTTACGGCCCACAGGAACGGTTTTTCGTGAAAACAGGCAACCATATTGATGTTATTCCCGTGGAGGAGATCAAGCATGTGGAAGCACAGGACGATTATGTGGAATTCCACACTTCCAAAGGACGGTTTCTGAAAAAGGAGACCATGGCACAACTAGAACAACAACTTCCACCAGGCAAATTTCTACGTGTGCATCGTTCACACATCATCCGGCTCGATCAAATGGAAAAACTGGAAAAATATGGTAAAGAAAGTTATATGGTTATCCTGAAAGATGGCACCAAAGTACAGGTGAGCAAAAGCCGTATCAAAAGTCTGAAAGAACAGCTGGGGATTTAAAAAGAAAGGGCGAGGGAGCGTGAGAGGGAGACTGAGAGACTGAGAGACTGGGAGACGAAAAGGGACGGAGAGACAAAAAGGGACGAAGAGACGAGGAGACAATAGAGCGAGGAGATCATCACGGCTCAATCCCGCCTGAAGTTTAGAAACTCCTTTTATATATTAATTCTGCCAACTTGTATAAATATTCGCTTTCCCCCCGGCCAATAGAAAGCGCCCGTAATGATTCCAAAGCTTCCTCATAGAACTTCTCCATAATGGCAAAGGTCTCTTTGTGAACATTGAGCTGCTCATAAACAGATTTCATAACGCTGATTTTTTTCTCCTCATCTTTCTCGTCAAAAATGTTAAAAATCTCCTGCCTTTGCGTTTCGTTGGCTTTGGTCAGCGAAAGACAAAGCAGGTACGTTTTTTTATTTTGTAAAATATCGCCGCCAATTCGTTTACCGAAAATCTTCTGGTCACCGAAAGTGTCCAGATAGTCATCTTTAATCTGGAAAGCTAGTCCCAGTTTCTCGCCAAAATCATAAATATTTCTCTGGTCTTCCGGAGAGGCATCTCCCAAAATAGCACCCATGTGCAATGCCGCTGCCAGCAAAACAGAGGTCTTCAACCTGATCATGTTTAAATACTCATCCAACGAAACCTCCGGAATATCCTCAAAATCGACATCATACTGTTCGCCTTCAATGACCTCGGCAGCTACTTTGTCAAAAGCCGTAAGCAATACAAAATGTTTGTCGCGGGGCACTTTGTTCAGCAAACGGATAGCATGGAGCAACATGGCATCGCCGGTAAGGATAGCTTTGTTGATGCCAAAAGCCTTGTGGACAGTTGCTTCATTACGGCGAATATCTGCTTGATCGATAATATCATCGTGTACCAGCGTGAAATTGTGATATGTCTCAATAGCACAGGCCGAATCAAGTGCCTCAGCAATGTCTCCGCCAAAAGCTTCACAGGCCGTCAGCAGCAGCACCGGACGAATACGCTTGGCTTTCATCTTCATAATCTGTAGTGCCGGCTTGTACAATACTTCCGGGAAACCTTCGTAGCCTTTGGTAAAAAGATAATCTTCAAAAATGCCTTTTAGCTCATTAGCCGTATGCTTTCTATGTGTTGTTGTCATTATTATATGTTTAAAATTGCTGAACAATTTTTAGAGGAAACGATTTAAGTTCTATTTTGGTTTGTTCAAAGTTGCGGGTAAATCCCAGCATCATGCCCCCGCCCCCCGAGCCGCAAAGCTTCAGAAAATATTGTCTGTTTTCCAATCCCTGTTTCCACGCAGAAAGCAGCTTCTCCGGTATCATGGGATGAAAATGTTGCAGTGTAAAAGCCGACAGTTTTTCCAGACAAAAGAATAAAGTTTCCATATCTCCCGCCAGATAAGCCCGGATACATTGCGCGTTAAGCGGAGTCAATTCCGAATGGATACTTTGGAGAAAACCGGGGTTTTCACATTGCTTTACAAAATAATTCACCAGCGGCTGGGTTTCGCCGGATGCACCCGTATCCAGCAAAAATACGGCTCCTCCGGAAGTTATCTCAAAGTGGGGTAAATTAACTATTTTCAGCTGGTTATCACCAACAACCATAACTGCTTTTTGCAAATAACAAATAACCGGGTCAAGGCCGGAACTTTTTCCATGAAACCACGATTCCATCGCAGCCATAATTTCTTTTAAAGCAACGAGCTTTTCACCGGAGAGATTGGTGTTTGCCGGTATTTTATCCAGACCGTAGCGGTCATAAACAGCTGCCACTAACGCCCCCGAGCTTCCCAATCCGTATCCCAACGGGATATTACTTTCAAACACAAGTCCTTTGTCAATATCTTTTTCCAGCCGGGAGATATCCAGTTTGTCACTGAGTTTCTCTTTCTGCGAAAGCTCCCGCAGATAGCCGGCATATTTTTTAAAATGGCTGTTGGAATCAAATTCTGAACGGTGAGATTGCTGCCTGAAAGCAAAGGCACCATGCAGACTACCGTATGGAATGCTCAACGCTTTTGAGCCAGTCATGAGTGCATACTCTCCAAACAGCAATATTTTCGAATAGAATTTTTTGCGTTCCGGCATGGTTATAAAATTTTCTCCGGGCCTTTGCCCACTTCATCTTCAATGTACCCTTTCGGACTCAGAAACGGGAGCAAATCGGTGTCGATAAAATGTTTCATCTCGCCTTTTATCGCTTTCGGATATAGCAAATGCACATTGGGACCTGCATCGAGCGTGAAACTCGCCGGCAGACCTGTCTTTTCGCGAAAAGCAAAAATCCTGTCAATAATTTGCAACGTGTTGGGTTTCATCAGCAGAAAATAAGGCTGCGAAGTCATCATCATGGCATGTAGGGTGAGTGCTTCCGTTTCTGTGATACGCATAAAGGTCTCCGTATCACCTGTGCGCAGGGCGTGCAAAAGTATGGTTAAATTGTTTCGCGCCTGACCAAACCGTTCTGTAGCAAAAGGGTTACCATTCATCAATCCATGACCTACCCGACTGGAGACTTTCTTCTCACCGGCATCCACCAGCAAAATGGTATCCTGATAATCGGTAAAGATTTCGTGAATCCCCTCGTTTACGGGAAAGCCATAATAATCAGAAGTTCCGGGTACACTTTCGTCCTGTCCCCAGACAACCAGGCCGCCATATACCGACCGGCAGGCACTTCCCGAACCCAAACGAGCAATGTAGGATACCTTACGGAGAAAATCATCTATATTTTGCAGCGTTCTAAAAAACTGACGTTCCATGTCGCACAAAACCATGGCCAGTACACTCATACCGGAAGCGGAAGAAGCAATACCGGCAGAATGAGGAAAAGTATTTTTAGAACGGACCACAAATTTCAACTGGTTGACAAACGGGAAGATTCCCGAAAGGCTTTTGAAAAATTTTATAGTTTTAGCTTCAAATGTCAGGTTTCGCTTTCCGTCGAAATAAAATTCCATTTCCAATGCTCCGGAATCAGCCGGAGAGTAACTCACTTCAGTTTCCGAATAGGATTTGCTAAGGGTAAAGCTGATGGAAGGATTCTGCGGAATCTGCACCGGTTTTTTTCCCCAGTATTTTACTAAGGCAATGTTAGAAGGACTACGCCAGGCCATCTTCCCGGAAGGGATGTCGATGCCCGAAAATTTTAAATCGGCGTTGAGATAATGTGGTTCGGAATTCACGTTTTTCCTGTATTAATAACTATTTCTATCCGCGGTTTTTACGCCATCGGTTGAGCGACCAAAATTATAAAAAATACCGGAATGGGAAGTTTTAATGCATGGGAATACTTTTACAAAAGGCACTTATTTCAAAATAATTATTTATAACTTTGTAAAAAGATTAAAAAATGAATCTACAAGCAGAAAAACCGGAGATAATGAAAATGATTCTGGAAACAGATAATCCGAATATCTTGATATCAATTAAAAGATCTTTTAAAAAAGTATCGGATATTGATTTCTAGGAAACTCTTTCTCAGGAATAAAAGGACGATATTTTGTAAGGAATAAATGAAATAGAGGATGACGAGGTTGTGGATTACGAGGATTTTATGGAGGATCATAGATAATGAGAAAGATAATTCTTTCGAAGAGAGCCTCCAAAAGACTTGGTAAGTTACTTACATATCTTGAATCAGAATGATCGCTCAAAGTTAAAAAGGATTTTGCCAAAAAGCTGGATAAGTCTTTGAAACAAATCCAAAAATACCCCAATAGTTGTCAGCAAACAAAGAATACCAACATGAGATTATAAAACAAAGACATCGGGAATATCGGCTTTTGCATTTATATCCTGTTGGGTTTTCATTATTACCTGTTCGGTTTCTCTTTTACCGGCCGGTTAATACTAAAATTATCACTGAGCAACTGGTAGTCAATCATGTTCCCATTAGCATCATAGGTTTTCACCATAACCATATCATTGTCAGTCAGGGTATTCATAGCCTCCATAGCACTTTGGAGCACTTTCACAAAACCCTTGTCGTGTACTCCCGTTGCTCTCCTTTTTCTTTTTTGCAAAGCAAAAACAACAGCAAGCTGGGCAAATGGCTTTCCGATGGTGTGACGTAGAAAATTGTTCCGTTTAGGTTTTTCTACTACTACCGGTAAGGAAAGTGCCAGGATTTCCTCGTGTTCTCTGGTATTTGGAAAAAGAAGCGGAGCATAATCTTTTTCTATCTTCAGCGGCATATAGATATCCGCAGAAGCCAACATTTCCACAGGTTTGAGTATTGTCACCGCAATATTTTTCTTAACAGCTTTGGGTTTATTTATCGTGCTGGCTACCTCTTTACGAATAAGTCCGGGAGGGATTTCCCTAACAGCTATTTTCGTGGTTTTCAACGGGATGCTCTCCACGGCAAGTTGCCTGCTTTCCGTTTTTTGTCCCGGTGTGGAGAGGAAAAACCGAATACCAAAGAAAAGTAACAACACTGCCGCCACAGCCATTCCGGCATAACGCAACAAGGGAACAGGCGAGTCTTTCCTGAGCTGATTCTTGTCTTCAAAAACAATGGATTCATCCGGGGCGACTTTCACCAGCCCAAATTGCCGGTATTCTTCCTGTAAATGCGGATTCCGTTGCAGGAATATTTGTACAGACCGCTTTTCTTCAACAGCCAGTTCATCATCTTGCAAAAGCACAAAATATTCGGTATAGTTATCTTCGGTAATAGTGCCTGAAGCTACTATTTTTGGCCTTTTTAAGGCTTGTTTTCCTGAAAATCTCAACAATTCTTTTCGGAGTACGGGAACCTCTTCAAAGTTTACAAACTCATTTTTCAGCGCCGGATTTTGATCAAGAAAAAGCAACAGCATCCGCTCCTCTTCCGGGGAGAGTTGCCCATCGTAAAAATCAACGATGAAGCGGCCGTAATTTCCCTTGTTAATCTTCATTATTATATCACTATTTCCGGTTTCCCAATATATTTTTTTAAAAACAGGCGTGCCCTGAAAATATAGACTTTCACCTGGCTCTCGCTCAGACCTGCAATCTCACCAATTTCGCGGTATGAATAGCCTTCGTAATCACGCAATAGAATCACCGAACGTTGTATTTCGGGCAATTGTTCAACAGCTTTGTTCAGAATTTCCTTCAAATCGGAGTAACCATACTCAATAGTATCCGGATTATGTTTGTCCGTTTCCAGTGTTTCCATTCGGCTCTGTTTCCGGATATAGTCAATCATGGCACGATAAGCCGTAGTAAACAGCCACGACTTTCCCTTTTCAGCAGCCACATCCTTATGTCGTTCCCACAACCGCATGAAAGCCTCCTGTACCAAATCGCGTGCTAACTCACTCTCTTTCGTGTTTTTTAAAAGAAAGCGGTAAAGCCCGTTCGATACGTTATCCACACAACGGTTGTATTCACTTGTGTTCATGCAAAGGGTAGATATGCTGTCATTAATACTATGACGAAGATAAGGGATAATTTGTTACAGGGGGTTGTGGTTTGCTGAATTTCAAACACCGGGATGCGTTTGTATTTCTTGACTGAAAAGCGAATTACAAATCCTACTGCCCGGGGCTTCCGGGTCGAACTGTCTTTTTTTGAAGGCGTGAAGGAGATAATGATTTACTTCTCTACTGCTCCTGCGCGCGTTTGCAACGCGTGCTATTACCTTCAAACTCCCCGAATGTTTTAAAGGCGATTTCAAATCGCCAGGCTAAAAGGGTCGGGATTCATCGCCAGAGGCGAGACACAGTGCAAATCCCGACCAGCACGGTTTATTAATCCGTTAAATCTGCTTAATCCGCTGAACATCCATGTTTAAATTTTAAGCACACCCGTCTGTAATCCGGGCAGGCAGGGGGGTAATTAAAATCCCGTAGGGACGACTCAAATGTAGCCTCGGATTTTAATCCGGGGCGGACAGAGTAAAAATAAAGATATTCAGTATTTTACAAATTTTTAAACACCTGAAAAAATCAGGGTTTCATCTGTTTATCGGGCAAGGCACGCGAAACATTCGCGCGCCGGTTAGAGAGTTTCGGTTTGTTTTGCACTACCCAAGTCCCGCCTGCCCGCTTGCCCGGCAGGAAGAGTTGCGCCATGGGATGTTTCGATGGAGTTTTATGCAGACTTTCAAAAGCGACAAATTCCGCCTTGTCTGCGATGAAGCCATTTCAATACAAAAATCCAAACAGCCACAGTGGTATTTTATTTTTATAACCATAGGCCGTTTCATCTATCGCAAGAAAGGCATT
>VAPE01030781.1_pt1 | contig 28935 bp, 25 predicted proteins | sample 3393911 | NCBI WGS metagenome assembly VAPE01 (sample SAMN08290436, study PRJNA428436) | hydrothermal vent metagenome | isolation source: Deep-sea hydrothermal vent chimney | place: Atlantic Ocean: South-mid Altantic Ridge
CCGGTGCGCCGGCAGACAGTGGAGCACGGTCGCGTCCTTTTTGGCCCGGGCCAGCAGGTCCCGGTTCAGCTGAAAGGCCTGAAAGGCCTGCAGACGTTTTTTCTGTTCGTCTTCCTGGCCCATGGAGGTCCAGACATCCACATTGATGACATCGGCATCGGCAACCGCCTCCGCCGGGTCATGCAGCAGGGTTATCGGCGCCGACCCGCGCCGGCGTGAAGCTTCGAGGATGGCCGGCTCCGGTTCGTAGCCTGCCGGGCAGGCCAGGGTCAGCGGGAAGCCGAGTACCGATGCCGCCTCGATCCAGGAGTTGGCCATGTTGTTGCCGTCACCCAGCCAGACGATCTTCAGTTTTTCCGGCGCCCCCTTGTTCTCGATCACGGTCATGATGTCGCTCAGGATCTGGCAGGGATGGTACAGGTCGGTTAGGGCATTGATGACCGGTACTGTCGAATAGCGGGCCAGTTCCTCCAGGACCTGCTGACCATAGGTGCGGACCACGATGGCGTCGACATAACGGGCCAGCACCCGGGCCGTGTCCTTGAGCGGTTCGCCGCGGCTGAGTTGCGATTCTTCCGACGACATGAAGATGACCTGGCCGCCCAGGCCGTACATGGCGGCTTCAAAGGAAACCCTGGTCCTGGTGGAAGGCTTGTTGAAGAGCAGGCTGACCCGGCGGCCGGCCAACTGCCGGTGGCGTATCTGCCGGGCCGTCTCACCTTTGAGGACGATGGCCCGGTCTATGAGTGAGCAAAGTCGTTCCCTGCTCAAATCCTTGAGTGCTAACAGATGGTTATTCATAATCCATACTCTGGGTGCCAGGTACGGTCCGCGGGGCCGGGGCAGAGTGTTGTCTGGTGTGTCAGCACCTCCCCGGTTTCCGATGAACCAAAAAATTAATTAATACAGAAAACGGACGGATTTGCAAAGGAATTTCGGTGCGGCCAGGTCATTTCCGGAGTCTGGCATGGCCGGGGCGGCTCTATGTCGTCAGCTCCTGAATCCGTGACGGCTTGAGGTGGTCCCTATACAATTTATGGAATTTATCGCGTTATTGCCGAACAAATGCATTTTCCGGTCTTCACCGCGCCGCCCTGCGGGGCGCCCGATAACGGCGCGTCTGCTGCGTTGGTAACTCGTTGATATCACACCAGGATGATCGACATCGTTGCCGCCTTGCATCTGCACCGTTCTCGAACGCTCACGTATCCAGGTCCTCGATAACGGCACCGAGCCTGTGGCTCAGGATGTCAATCTCTTCATTGTTGACGATCAGGGGCGGCACGAAGCGGAGGACCCGGTTGCCGGCGAAGTTGATCAGGACGCCCTGTTTAAAAAGCCGGTCAACGATTTCCGTCCCCAGGTGGATGCCCTTGTCCGTGAGAACCAGGCCCAGCAGCAGGCCCCTGCCCCGGACGCCCGTGGCCAGATCGGGAAAGCGGTCCGCCACCTCCTGCAGTCTGGCCGTGAGATAAAGACCTTTTTCGCGCACTGCGGCGAGGAAGCCGTCGGCCAGCATGATTTTCATGGTGGCAACGGCCGCGGCCGCGGTCACCGGGTTGCCGCCGAAGGTGGAGGCGTGGGTGCCGGCGGTGAACGAGGCGGCGATGGCATCGGTGGTCAGCATGGCCCCGATGGGCAGGCCGTTGCCGAGGGCCTTGGCCAGGGTCATGATATCCGGAGTGATGCCCAGCTGTTCATAGGCGAACAGGGTGCCGGTCCGGCCCATGCCGGTCTGAACCTCGTCAAAGATGAGCAGCAGGTCGTGCCGGTCGCAGAGCTTCCTGATCGCCCGCAGATAGCCGGGGTCCAGCGGCCGGACCCCGGACTCGCCCTGCAGCGGCTCGCAGAGGATGGCGCAGGTACGCTCGTTGACCAGGCCTTCAAGGGCGGCCGGATCGCCGAATTCGGCATGGACAAAGCCATGGGGCAGCGGTTCGAAGCCCCGGTGGAACCTGGTCTGGCCGGTGGCGGCCACCGTGGCCAGCGTCCGGCCGTGGAAGGAACCGGTCAGGGAAATAATTTCATAGCGCCCGGCATTGCCGTGAATACGGGCCAGCTTGATGGCGGCCTCGTTGGCCTCGGCCCCCGAGTTGGCCATAAAGACCCGGTCGGCAAAGGAATTGGCCGTCAGCAGCTCGGCCAGTTCGATCTGGGGTAGGGTGTGAAAGAGGTTGGAGACATGGACCAGCTCGCCTGCCTGCCTGCAGATCGCCTCGGTTACATCCGGATGACAGTGGCCCAGGGAGCAGACCGCGATGCCCGCCAGAAAATCAAGATATTCCTTGCCGTCCGCATCCAGGAGCCAGCAGCCCTTGCCGCTGACCATGGCGGCCGGAAACCGATTGTAGGTTCCGATAAACACCTGGTCACCTCTCGCTGTCCAATCCTTATTCGTTGTCGTCATTTGACAATCTCCGTGCCAATCCCTTCGTGGGTAAAGATTTCCAGCAGAATGGCGTGTTCCCGGCGGCCGTCCACGATATGCGTTTTGGTGACGCCGTCCTCCAGCGCCGACCGGCAGCAGCGCACCTTGGGGATCATGCCGCCGGAGATGACGCCGGAGCGGATGAGATCGTCAACCTGGCCCGTATGGATCGTGGACAACAGGTCGCCGTTTTTATTTTTGACGCCCTCGACATCGGTGAGCAGGATCAACTTGATCGCCTGCAGTTGCGCGGCAATGGCCCCGGCCACCAGGTCGGCGTTGATATTGTAGGCCCGGCCGTCCTCGCCCACGCCCACCGGGGCGATGACCGGGATGAAATCCTGTTCGTCGAGGGTATGCAGGATCTCGGGGTTGACGCGGGTTACCTCGCCCACCCGGCCGAGATCAATGAGTTCCGTCGGCCGGTTGTCGTCGTCGGGTTTGCTGTGGATGGTCATTTTGCGGGCCTGCACCAGGTCGCCGTCGCGGCCCGACAGGCCGACCGCCTTGCCGCCGCAGTGGTTGATCAGGCCGACAATCTCCTTGTTGACCTTGCCCACCAGCACCATCTCCACCACGTCCATGGTCTCACCGTCCGTGACCCGCATCCCCTGGACATAGTTGGGCGTAATCCGCATTTTTTCCAGGAAGAGGTTGATCTGCGGGCCGCCGCCATGGACAATGACCGGATTGATGCCGATGTACTTCATCAGGATCATATCCAGGGCAAAGTTTTTTTTCAGCTCCTCGTCCACCATGGCATGACCGCCATACTTGATGACCACGGTTTTCTGGCTGAACTCCCGGATATAGGGCAAAGATTCAATAAGAACCTTGGCCTTGGCAACACCTTCGAGCATCTTTTTTCTCCGGCCTGGTTGTTCTGCAGGCAAAATAAATTTTTTTGTTACCCATTTTACTCCCGGCGGCATAGACTGTAAACAGTTCTCTGGTCTAGTAATTTTTCCCGGACGACGGGATCGCTAAGGTCTTTACTTTTCTCGGGTGAACAAGTATAATTATTACTTCTTGCAAAAAGCAAACCTGAAATTAAGATTTTTCTATTTTTTATTTTTATTGGAGAGGAATATGGCAATTCGATCTCGAATGTTTCGCTATAGCCTGAATATGCTCCTGGTTGCGGGAATAATTTTTTTCGCCTTTGGCGCGGGCGCGGCCGGAAAATCAGCCACCACCCCTATCCGCATTGAAGCCGATCGAATGGTCTCTCAGGAACAAACGAATTCGGTTCTTTTTACCGGTCATGTCGATGCCCGCCAGGGTGATCTCGTTATCCGGACCGATGAGATGACGGTCCTGTACGCCAAGAATAAGAACAAGACCGGCAAGGGCCCGGGCGGCTCCGGCAAGGTCAGGAAGCTGCTCTGTAAGGGCAATGTCGAGATCACCAAGGGCGATTGGCTGGGAACAGGTAAACGCATGGAATATTTTGCCGCGGACCGCAAGATCATTCTGTCCGGTGGCGCCAAGGCCTGGCAGGGAAAGAATATGGTTGCCGGAAAGACGATTACCTATTATCTCGACGAGGGGCGTTCCGTTGTTGAACAGAACAAGCGGACCGGGGGCAGGGTGGAAGCGGTTATCCACCCCGAGTCGGATGCCAGGTAGCGGCGGTTCGGCAACGGGAAGCCCTGTTCTGGACCCGGTCGGCGCAGACACCGGGCCGGCGATGAAAGAGGCGGCCTCGTCACTCCTGGAAACCAGGGGTATCATCAAAGAATACCGCCGGCGCCGGGTCGTTGACCAAGTCAGTCTGCAGGTTCGGAGCGGCAAGGTTGTCGGACTCCTGGGACCAAACGGCGCCGGCAAGACCACGACCTTTTATTCCATTGTCGGTTTTGTTCGACCCGACGGCGGCAGTATCTATCTTGATGGTGAAGATATAACCAACCTGCCTATTCACAAACGGGCCAGAAAGGGGATTACCTACCTGGCCCAGGAGCCGTCCATCTTCAAGAAACTGACAGTCGAGGAAAACGTTCGTATCGTCCTTGAGCCCTTGGGGCTGACCAAAAATGAAATTAGCAATCGGATCGAAGAGTTGATGGTTGAGTTGAAGATCGAACATCTGGCCGACAACAAGGGCCACGCCCTTTCCGGCGGTGAACGCCGGCGGGTGGAAATAATGCGGGCCCTTGCCACCCGGCCGCGCTTTATTTTGCTGGATGAGCCGTTTGCCGGGGTCGATCCCCTTTCGCTTGCCGATCTGCAGCAGATTATCCGTGACCTGAAGAAAAAGGGACTCGGCATTCTTATTTCCGACCATAACGTACGGGAAACGTTGCAGGTCTGCGATTTCGCCTACATCATGAGCAACGGCCAGATTCTCACCAGCGGGGTGGCCGAGGATATTATTGAAAGTGAAGTGGCCCGCAAGATGTACCTGGGCGCAAATTTCACCATGTGAGCCGGAGAAGAGGGAATCGATGCCAAAAAAATCTCTTTCATCTTCTCCCGGCAGACGCCATGGAACTGGTTGCGGTTCGCCCCGGGGCCGCATTCCCAGCCGGCGGCCTGCCGTTCATCATTCTTTGCCGGCAATTGTTCTCTGATATGGGCCTGGAACTCAGACAGCAGGTCAAGCTGGTACAAAGGCTGGTCATGACCCCGCAGTTGCGGCAGGCGATCAAGCTGCTGCAACTCAATCGCCTTGAGCTCACCGATGCCCTGCGGGCCGAGATTGAGCAGAATCCTCTGCTTGAGGAGGTGCAGCCGGAGGCGGACCCGCAAGCAAACTCTGATGCCCTGTCGGCGACTGAGGCCGCGGCCCCCCAGGAGGCCCTGGTCACCGGGCCGGTGGCGGGCGATGGTCCCGCCAGTCTGGCCGAGGTCGACTGGAATGATTATGCCAACAATTTTGACAGCGATCTCTCCTTTGCCCGGGAAACCCCGCCCGCCGATGCTCCCTCCCAGTTTGATTTTATCTCTAAGAAGCCGGGAATCGAGAGCCACCTGCAATGGCAGCTGGCCCATCTTGACCTGAACGACCAGGAACTGGCCATTGCCTATTTTATCATCGGCAACCTGGACGGACACGGTTTCATGGATGCCGACATTGATGATATCCGCGCCTATGCCGACTGCACCGTGGAGGTGGCGGAGCAGATGCTCTCCCTGGTCCAGGGCCTTGATCCGCCGGGTATCGCCGCCCGCGATATCCGGGAATCCCTGCTCCTGCAACTTGAGCGCCAGGGCCTGGCTGATTCCCTGGCCCATGAGATTGTCAGGGACCATATGAATTTGCTGGAAATGAGGAATTACGGCCTTCTGGCCCGCAAGACCGGCGCTCCCGCCCGGCATGTGGTGACGGCCGTGGGGGTGATCGCCGGCCTGACTCCCTATCCGGCCAATGAGTTCTCGAACGAGCAGACCTGCTACATCGTGCCGGATGTTTATATTTTTAAAGTAGACAAGGAGTTTGTTATACAGCTCAATGACGAGGGGATGCCCAATCTGCAGCTTTCGGAAGAATACCTGGCCCTGCTCAAGACCAAGGGGCTTAGTTCCGAATCTCGTGGCTATATCCGGGAAAAACGCCGGAGCGCCCAATGGTTTATTAATTCCATTCAACAGAGACAGCGTACTATTTATAAGGTAATGGAGAGCCTGCTCAAGTTTCAGCGGGATTTTTTCGAGTACGGCCCGGGGCATCTTAAGCCGCTGATCCTGCGCGAAGTGGCTGAGGATATCGACATGCACGAATCCACGATCAGCCGCGTGACCTCAAACAAATACGCCCATACGCCCCAGGGAATTTATGAGCTGAAATATTTTTTCAGCACCGCCCTGGCCACCATTGATGGTGACGTGGTGTCCGCCGAGAACATCAAAAACAGAATTCGCCAGCTCATCGAGAATGAAAACCCGGCAAAACCGCTCAGCGACAACACGATTTCCGGGTTGCTGGTCAAGGAAAATATCAAGGTGGCGCGGCGTACGGTTGCCAAGTATCGCGAACAGATCGGGATTTTGCCCGTGAAATTCCGGCGGAAGAAATAATATGCTTAATTTAAAGAAAGAGTGTGTGCTCCTTGATCTGAAAGCAACGACCAAGGAGGCCGTGTTGAGGGAGCTTGCGGAGGCCCTGCACCGTCAATGTCCGGGAATCGGCATTGATGAGATCTGCCGGGTGCTGACGGAGCGCGAACAGGTAGGCTCGACCGGCGTGGGGAACGGTGTCGCCATCCCCCACGGCAAGGTACAGGGGTTGGGCCGGATTATGCTTTGTTTCGGCCGCAGCCGGCAAGGCATCGCTTTTGACGTCTTTGACAACCAGCCGGTTCACCTTTTTGTCGTGATTCTTTCTTCGGTCGGCCTGGCTGATGAATATCTGAAAACCCTGGCCCGGGTGAGCCGCTTGTTGAAACAGGCGGACAAGAGACAGCTTTTGCTGCAGGCGGAAAACAGGCAGGCTATTGTCGACGTTTTTGCGGCCTCGGATTGAGACCGTTGTTGCACCTATTTTCCGTAAGCCGTCACCGGCACCCCATCTTCACGCGGTCACTCCCGCCCGCATAGAGGGACTATAGCGAACGGAAGCGACTACGTAAATCTGTGGCACCTGTGGCGGCTTACAGGTTGGAGGTAAGTAATAGCGCAGAGTTTCACTCCCTGTGACCAGTTACATTTCTCGAATCCCGGTGCCGATTTTCCTCTCCGAAGCTGTTTTTGCGCGAATCTTATTTGCGGATCATTTCGGCCAGCTGAAAGGCCATCTCCAGGCTCTGCTCGGCATTGAGACGGGGATCGCAGGTGGTCCGGTAGTTCCGGCCCAGATGCTCGTCCGCCAGGTGACGCGCCCCGCCGATACATTCGGTCACATTGTCGCCGGTCAGCTCGAAGTGCACGCCGCCGGGTATGGTTCCCTCCGACCAGTTCAACTCGAAAAAGCAGCGCAGTTCCGTCAGGATATCGTCAAAATTCCGTGTTTTGTGGCCGCTGTTCGCGGTAAAGGTGTTGGCATGCATGGGGTCGCAGGTCCAGACCACCTTGAGGCCGGAATTTTTGACCGCCCGGAGCAGCGGCGGCAGGTGTTTTTCGATATCCCTGGCGCCAAAGCGGGTGATCAGGGTTATGCGTCCCGGTTCGTTGACCGGATTAAGTCGCTCGATCAGGGCGAGGATATCATCAATGTCATGTTTGGGGCCGATCTTGATCCCCAGCGGGTTGAGTACGCCGCGGAGAAATTCGACGTGGGCGCCGTCGATCTGCCGGGTGCGGTCGCCGATCCACGGCATGTGGGTGGAGCAGTCATACCAATCGCCGGTAGTGGAATCCTGGCGGGTCAGGGCATCTTCGTAACCGAGCAGCAACGCCTCGTGCGAGGTGAAGAACTGGACCTGTTTCATCTGCGGGATATCCGTGGAAATGCCGATGGTCTCCATGAAGTCGAGGGCCTGGCTGATCTGCCGGGCCAGCCGTTCGTAGGAGCGGCCCATGGGAGATTGTTTGACAAACTCCTGGTTCCAGGCCTGTACCCGCTGTAGGGCGGCAAAGCCGCCGCGGGTGAACGCCCGCAGCAGATTGAGCGTCGCCGCGGACAGATAGTAGCCCTTGAGCATCCGTTCGGGGTCGGGAATCCGGGCCTCGGCAAGAGGTTCCACGGAATTGGCCATATCACCCCGGTAACTGGCGATCTCCTTGCCGTCGACCATTTCGGTGTCGCTGGAACGGGGCTTGGCATACTGGCCGGCCATCCGGCCCACCTTGATTACCGGTTTGCCGCCGGCATAGGTGAGGACGACCGCCATCTGCAGCAGCACCTTCAAGGTTTCCCGGATGTTGGGGGCGGTGCAGCGGGAGAATTCCTCGGAACAATCGCCGCCTTGGAGCAGGAAGGCCTCGCCTTCCACCGCCTTGGCCAGCAACTTCTTCAGCTCCCTGATTTCACCGGCAAAAACCAGGGGGGGGAGGGTTGAGATCGACTCGATCACCTGGTCGTACTTGGCCTTGTCCGGCCAGTTGGGTTGCTGGAGGGCGGTAAAATTATGCCAGCTTGATTTGCTCCAGCTCGGGCTGCCTTTTTTCATGTCTCGTTCTCGGGTAGGTTCAATTCAAACAAAATTATAATGTTCTAAGTCGGTGTGTATAAATAACTTATACTGGGTATCCGCTTCGTTCAAGTACATACAACAGTAGCACACAACCTATTTCTCGATAAATGAGGACCATTCAACTGCCGCCGTTGGGTTTCGCCTGAAGTTTACGAATATGATGAACCCCCTGCAACCATGGTAGGTTGGGTTGAGGAACGAAACCCAACGCTCAGAAGGCGGCTCAACCGCAACCTACGTTTATTGAGAAGTTGCTGAATCCGTGACGCATACCCCGCCTCGGCAACAGACTTCAAGATCATAGGCGTTGAGTATCCGGGCCTCTTTCTCCCGCTTTTTTTCATCGGCAAAGGGTTCAAACACCAGTTCGTCACACATCCCGACCAACCTGGTCCGGTTGGGAATCCCGGCCATCCCGGTCGCCAGCACCTTGCCGGTCAGGGTGTCAAGGATTTCGGCCTCCCGGCAGTTGGTGACCACGGCCAGCGGAATTCTGTAGTTCGGGTCCAGGAGCCTGGCTGCCGCAATGGCCGGTCTTTCCCTGGTCACCAGCGAACCGGGGGCGTAACGGATGATCATCATTCGCCGGCCCGCCACCCGGACGGTCAGCTCAATGGTGGACTTGACATATTGCCGGTTAAATATGGTTTCGATAAAGAGCCGGGGTTCCAGTTCTTCCCTGGCAAAGCCCTTTTTTTCGACCATGAGGCGGGCCAGTTGCTGCCGGTAGCGTTCATCATCGGTATCCGGCAGTTCCTCGCCGGTCAAAAAGTCGACCAGGGTTCCGTAGACGATATGGTGACCGGACGTATCTGTCATGGTTCCTCATCCGGACTGGGGCTGACGGCTCACCGGCGAAACTCCGCCATGAGAGCGGGCAAAAGACCGTTTCCGGATGAGTACCGTTTGCCCCTTCCCCGTAATGATTACAGCTCGAGCCAGGACTCGGAAAATATCGACTGGCCGGACAGCGCCTTGTATGTTTTGTAATGCTCAATAGCGGTTCCCTGCAGGGTGGAGGGATCCGGGTCGGTCCCATCCATCATCCCATGGACCATGTCCACCAGGTCCTGGCGCTCACCCTTGCAGATGGCCATGAGTTCGCTGTCATAGACATTGACGATGGCCGTGCTGATACCATATTTCATCAGCATGATCAGGTAGGTCCGGTCCAGGTACTTGCGCAGGTGCTCGGCCACGCCGTTGGAGACGTTGGACAGGCCGACGGTGGACCCCGCGCCCGGGGCGATATCCGGCAGCATCATCATGAATTCAAGGCCGGAGGCGATTTGGTCGGAACCAAGGGTGATGGGGGTGCCGATGGGATCGAACAGGATTTTTTCATTGGGGATGCCCGCCTCGTTGAGGGCCATCATCAGGTCAACGGCCATGGCCGCCCGCTCGTTTGAATCGCGGGGCATGCCGTCGGGTCCCCAGAGCAGGGCGATCACGTTGCAGTTGGCCTCGGCGGCAACCGGAATGAGCTTTTCCATGCGCTCGGGCTGGGCCGAAATGGAGTTCATGATGGCTTCGGGCTTGTTTTTGACCACCTGAAAACCGGCGGCCATGGCATCGGCATTAGTGGTGTCCAGACACAGGGGGGTATCAACGGCGTTCTGCACCGTCTCCACTACCCACGGCATCAGCTCGGTCCCGTCTTTACGGGCCGGGCCGATGTTCAGATCAAGGTAGGTCGCGCCGGCCTCGGTTTCTTCCCGGGCCATTTCCTGAACCGGGCCGGGGATACGTTCCTTCATCGCATTGCCGCTTCTTTTTCCCATGATATTGATGCTCTCGGCAATCGCCTTTACCGTCATGGCCATTTTATGTTCTCCTTTGAAAAAATTAAATGACTTGAATTTTTTATTCCATTTTTTAGTTAAGCATGATAATTTAACGTGTTTAATGGTCGTTGTCAATCGGCAAATTCCACCGTGCCGACAGCCGGTTTTCAGCCGCCGGGAAACGTGAGATCACTTCATTTGTGCTTATCATAAATTCTTTATAATATAGTTGGTCAGTTTTAAAATTATTTATCCTCATGGAGTTTTTATGCGTTTGAATCGCCTCCTGGCCTCCGGGCTGTTGATCCTTCTTATGGCGGGGCCCGGATATGCCAAGTTCGTGCCGATCCGGTTTGACGTCTCCCGTAACCGTCTGATTGAATTCATGCTGAGTTCCCAGCTGCCGGCCGAGCATTTCAGCCGGAAAAGTCTGGCAGCTGTGGCGCCGGCCGCCTTTGATCTCTATCTTCGGCAACTGGATGCGAGAAAGAGATTTTTGCTGAAAGCGGATGTCCAGGAGCTTCGAGCCCTGGCCGTTCATCTCGCCGACAATCTGCGCCGGGGCCGGGTTATCTTGCCCGACCGGGGCGCCGCCCTGTATAACCGGCAGGTTCGGCAGGTTAAGGGCATGGTGGATCAGCTCATGAAGACGGGCTTTAATCCTGATCGACAGGATTACCTGGAGACCGATCCGAAGAAGATCGATTATGCGGCGACCGAGGCGGAGTTGCGGGACCGGTGGCGCCGCATTCTCAAGATGCAGGTCATGGAGACCTATCTGGATTTACGGGCGCAGCAGAAAAAAAAGAGTTCCGCCGGGCAGGACAAAAAAGAGAAAAAATCCGCCGAAGTACGGCTTTTAAAGGGGCGGAGGGGAGGTGGGGTTGTTGATCCTGCCCTGTGGGCCCGGGCCATGGACAAGGTGCATGAGCAGACGCAGCATTATCTGCATCGGCTGCTGCAGGAGACCCGGCAGGATCATTATAATCGTTATTTTAACGCCATTGCCAGGGCCTTTGGTCCCCATACCGATTACATGGCGCCGGCCTCCAGGGAAGATTTTGATATTCACATGAGCGGCTTTCTGGATGGAATCGGCGCCCTGCTGCGCGAAGATGACGGCCACATCAAGGTGATGCGGATTATTCCCGGCAGTGCGGCGGCGCGTCAGGGCGAGCTCCGGGCCGAAGACACCATCCTGGCCGTGGCCGAAAAGGGCGGTACGCCCGTGGATATCTCCGACATGCGGATCCGGGAGGCGGTCGGCTATATCCGTGGCCCCAAGGGGACGGAGGTGAGCCTGACGGTCCAGAAGCCGGACGGCACCAAGAAGATTATTCGCATTGTCCGTGATGTCGTGCATATTGAGGCAACCTATGTCAAGTCGGCGTCTTTTGTCGATAAGCAGGGCAATAAGCTGGGCTATATTCGCATTCCCGGTTTTTATCGTGATTTCGCCCCCGGCAAGTCGGACGACAAGCCCCGCAATGTGACCGATGATATGCGCCGGGCACTGCATAAGCTGAAAGAGGCGAAGGTTCGCGGCCTTATTCTCGATTTGCGTAATAATGGCGGCGGCTCGCTGGCCGATGCCGTGGCTGTTTCCGGGCTGTTTCTGCCCGGCGGCCCGGTGGTGCAGGTCAAGAGTTCCCGGGGCGTGATCCGGGTCCTCGAAGACGAGGACCCTAACGTGTCCTTCAGCGGCCCCATGATTGTCCTGGTCAACAAGTTTTCCGCTTCGGCTTCGGAAATTTTCGCCGCGGCCATGCAGGATTACGGCCGGGCCCTGATCATCGGCGGCAGCCACACTCATGGCAAGGGCACGGTCCAGGCGTTGATGGATCTGAACCGCAACCTGCCCATCCTCCATCTGAAAAAGTATGACGACCTGGGGGCTCTCAAGGTCACGATCCAGAAATTTTACCGCATCAACGGCGAGTCCACCCAGTACAAGGGTGTTCATCCCGATGTTGTCGTGCCGACTCTGCTCGACTTCCTGAAGAGCGGCGAGAAGTATCTGGATTATTCTCTGCCCTGGGATCAGGTGAAGGCCGTGCCGTATAAACGCTGGCCGGGCTTTCATTTCAATGTCACTACGGCCCGGCGTCTCGGGGAAAAATGGGTGGCCGCGAGCCCGGCGTTTAAAAAGATAAAGGAAGAGTCGGACCGGGCCAGGATCCGGGCCGAAAAGACTCGCCTGCCTGACTATCTTGCCGCTGTCGAAAAGGAGCGTCGGGAATTAATTGCGGCAAGGAAGAAAGATGGCGGCCACGGAACGCTATTGGGCAAGTTGGGCGAGGTCCGGTCCGGGAAGACGCCGGGCAAAAAAAACCTGCAGGAGCAACTGGCGAAAGACCCTTTTGTCCAGGTGTCGGTCTACCTGATGGATGATCTTGCATTTTCCCGTCAAGTAATTGTGAAGACGCCATGATTTTTTTTCTTGAAATCATGTTTTAGTCATGCTAGATATGCCCAAATGCATGAACGCTCATTCATCTTGAAGCTTAATTTTTTGCCAATTTGTTTGGATAATAATGAAACTAGCCGATGCTCTGCAGAACAAGAAAGAACGGATTCTCTCCCTGTGGATAGATAGAACGCTGGACAGCTATCTGGAACCCGGGTTTTTTAAAAAATCCAAAGATAAATTCGCCAACCCGGTCGGAGTCAACATCAGGGAAGGGCTGACAAAGCTCTATGAGATGCTTCTCGCCTCGGCTGGCCAGGATCAGTATGCGGAACCGCTGGATCAGGTCATCCGGATCCGTGCCGTGCAGGAGTTTACCCCGGCCCAGGCGGTTTCTCCTATTCTCGAGCTCAAATGGGTGGTTAAACAGGTTTTGTCCGCCGACAAAGACACCCGCCCCCTTCTTGCCGAACTCGATTCCTTTGACTGCGATGTTGACCGAGCTGCCCTGGCAGCCTTTGATATTTATATGAATTGCCGGGAGCAGCTGCATAAGGCCCGGATTTTTGAACTTGAAAGCGGCAATTCCATCCTGTCGGATGCGGGATGCCCGTCGGCCCTTATCAGGAAGAATCTGCAGGATAAATCGTAGATTCACTGAGAGTCGGTGTTCGTCCGGAGACGAGGTTTTTTGTTCAAGATCATGGTGGGCGCAGGCTCAGAGAGATCGGGCAAAAAAGACCGTTGCCGACCGGGTGCTGCCGGAGAAAAAGGCAACATAGCAGGGCAACCAGCCGGTACGGGCAGGGCGTGAAGCCTGTCGGTCCGGCTCTTATCGTAATGTTTCATATAGTTTCCTTTAATCTGAAGCTAGGGAGTGAGCGATGAAGTACACCTTCCCGTTGGGGGCAGTCATTGCCTTGGCCTTGATTGCATGGCTTGGGTCCCAGATACCGGGTATGCAATACCTCTTTGGCGTTGCCATCCCATATCTGGCCATGGCCCTGTTTCTTGGTGGATTTTGCTACCGGGTGATTCATTGGGCCAAGTCTCCGGTGCCATTTCATATCCCGACCACCTGTGGTCAGGAGTATTCTCTGCCATGGATCAAGCAGGACAAACTTGAATGTCCGGTCAACACCTCCCAGGTCGTAGCCAGGATGTTTCTCGAGATATTTCTGTTCCGCTCTCTGTGGCGAAATACCAAGGCCATGGTTTACGATGGACCGAAATTGACCTACGAGTCCAGCAAGTGGCTGTGGCTCTTTGGTCTGCTCTTTCATTACAGCCTCCTGGTTATCGTGATTCGTCATATGCGGCTGTTTCTGAATCCGGTGCCGAGTTTTTTTAATGGCCTTGAATTCGCCGACGGCATCCTGCAGATCGGGGCACCGAATATGTATCTCACCGATGTGACTATTCTGCTGGCACTCATTCTGCTCTTCGGTCGGCGTCTGACTAACCGGCATGTCCGCTATATTTCTCTGCCCAATGACATGTTCCCGCTGTTTCTTATTTTTGCGATTGCTACCACCGGTATCATGATGCGTTATTTCTTTCGTGCCGGGGTTGATGTCGTCAACATCAAGCAACTTGCCGTCGGCCTGGTCACTCTGCATCCTGTCATTGTCGGCAAGTTAAGCCCGCTTTTTTATACCCACCTTTTTCTGGTCTCCACGTTGCTGGTCTACTTCCCCTTCAGCAAGCTGATGCATATGGGCGGTATCTTCCTCAGCCCGACCAGAAATCTGGCCAACAACAGTCGGATGGTGCGCCATATCAATCCCTGGAATGATCCTAATATCAAGCCGCATCCCTATGCGTCATATGAAGACGAGTTCCGGGAGGTTATGGTGGAGATGGGTATTCCGGTGGAAAAACCGTTACCCGAAAAGACCGACAAGACCGAGGCCTAATGGTTGTAACCTCAAGAGTAGAAGGATAGAGCAATGGCAGATGTAGTAAAGGCAGATAAGCTGGCACGGAGCGTGGTCGAGGGTCCTACGTTGATGACCGGTGCCATTCCGCGCAAGTCCTGGATGGATATACCGGTCGTCTTCAAGCCCGGCAATTATTGCTATCCGCCCACTCCCGCGACCCAAGAGTACCTGGACCGGCAGCCCGGGATCAGCTTTCCCAATGTCCGCGAATGGAATCCTGAAGACGATGACTGGAAGCTCCCGGAAAACTGGAAAGAGATCATTCTCAAAGGGTTGGCCGAACGTCTGGACAAGTTTCGTTCCTTGAAGATCTTCATGGACTGCTGTGTCCGTTGCGGGGCCTGTGCCGATAAGTGTCATTTTTTCCTTGGCACCGGAGATCCCAAGAACATGCCGGTGCTGCGGGCCGAGCTCCTTCGTTCCGTCTATCGGCAGCATTTTACCCTGGCCGGTAAACTGCTGGGCAAGATGGCCGGCGGCCGCGAGATGACGACCGCGATCATCAAAGAGTGGTTCATGTATGCCTATCAGTGTACCGAATGCCGCCGCTGCTCGGTTTTCTGCCCCTATGGTATTGATACGGCCGAGATCACCATGATGCTGCGTGAGTTGCTGTACCTGGTCGGGGTCGGTATCAACTGGGCCCTGGGACCGGTGACCAACTCCAATCGGACCGGTAATCATATGGGGTTGACTCCCCAGGCCTTTAAAGGCAACATAGAATTTCTCTGTGAGGATATTGAGAACCTGACCGGGATCAAAATTACTCCTTCCTTTAACCGCAAGGGTGCCGAAGTCCTCTTTATTACGCCTTCGGCCGATGTTTTCGCCGAACCCGCCATCTTTACCTGTATGGGCTATCTGTTGCTTTTCGAGGCCATCGGCCTTGATTACACCTGGTCGACTTATGCCTCGGAGGGCGGCAACTTCGGTCTTTTTACCTCCAACGAGATGATGAAGAAACTCAACGGCAAGATGTATGCCGAAGCCGAACGCCTTGGCGTCAAGTGGATCCTGGGCGGTGAGTGCGGTCATATGTGGCGGGTTGTTCATCAGTACATGAATACCATGACCGGGCCGCCTGATTTTCTCGAAGTCCCGAAATCACCGGTAACCGGCACTGTTTTCGATAACGCAAAATCCACCAAGATGGTGCATATCAGCGAATTTACCGCTGACCTGATCTATCATGGCAAACTGAATCTGGATAAGAGCCGGAACAGTCATGTCATTGCCACCTTCCATGATTCATGCAACCCGGCCCGGGCCATGGGGCTCCTGGAAGAGCCGCGCTATGTGCTTGATCATGTCGTTGACAACTGGTTTGAAATGCCGGAAAGCACAATCCGTGAAAAGACCTACTGCTGCGGTTCCGGCACGGCCCTCAACACCAGTGAAATCATGGAATTGAGAATGCGCGCCGGTCTGCCGCGCGCTAATGCGGTCAAGTATGTTCATGAACGGCACGATGTCAATACCCTGGCCTGTGTCTGCGCGATTGACCGGGCTACCCTGACCGTACTCATGGATTACTGGGTCCCCGGGGTGCAGGTCTGCGGAGTCAGCGAACTGGTGGGCAACGCGCTGGTCATGGAAGGCGAGAAGAGACAAGAACTGGATGAAGGTCTTCGGACCATGGTTTAATTTCCTGGCAGGAGTGGAGGATAAGTGATGTACGACAGCGGTAAGATTATACCGGGGCTGATAATTTTCGTCCTGTTTATCACGTTTCCCGTGTGGTACAACCACGGTGATGCCGGGACAGTGCCAAAGCCTGAATTGCCGAAAAATGCAAAAAAATGTGTTTTACCGGTTGCCCAGATGCGGGCGGAGCATATGCAGCTTCTCATCGACTGGCGGAACGAGGTCCTTCGTCAGGGGGAATGGGGCTTTATAACCATTGATGGTAAACCGTTTCAGCGGAGCCTGCAGAATGCCTGTTTGAAATGCCATACCAACAAGAAAAAGTTCTGTGATACCTGTCATACCTATGCGGCTGTAAATCCATATTGCTGGGATTGTCATTTTGCTCGTGTTAAGAAGTGAGTGAGCATCTAAGGAGGATATAGACTGTGGATAAAAAGAGAAGAGAGTTCCTCAAGATCGCCGGTATCTCCACCTTGGCCGGGCTTGGCGGAACGGTAGTGATAGATCGGCTCGCTACCGGAGCCAGTCCGGCGCGGGCTCGGGCGGCCTATGAGATTAATTCTCTGAGTCCAGCCGGAAAGCCGAAGGAAAAAGGTCCTGCCAAGGCCGCCGCCAAGACGTCTCAGCGGTTAGGTTTGGTTATCGATATGCGAAAGTTCAACGCGAATCCGGGGCTGGCGGAGAAATGCATCAAGACCTGCGATTTCCTTCATAATATACCTCATTTTAACAACAAAAAAGATGAGGTCAAGTGGGTCTGGCTGACCGGCTATGAAAATGCCTTTCAAGAGCACAGCCATTATTACCGGAACGAGACGCTTGAAAAGAATCAGGTCCTGCTTTTATGCAATCAGTGCGATGATCCTCCCTGTGTGCGCGCCTGCCCGACCAAGGCAACATTCAAAGCCAAGAACGGTATCGTGGCCCAGGATTATCACCGCTGTATCGGCTGCCGTTTCTGCATGGCGGCCTGTCCATACGGTTCGCGGAGTTTCAACTGGCGTGATCCCCGCGGCGGACTTGACATGAAACACATCAACCCCGAGTACCCGACCAGGATGCGCGGTGTTGTGGAAAAATGCACTATGTGTGTTGAACGTGTCGGTATCGGCAAACTGCCCGCCTGCGTAGAGGCCACCGGCGACACCAAGGCCATGATATTCGGCGATCTGAATGATGCTAATTCCGAAATCAGGAAATTTCTGAAGGAGAATTATACCATTCAGCGTAAGCCTTCACTGGGAACTCATCCATCAGTTTTTTATATCGTGTGAGGTAGCCATGTTTGAAAAAGCGCTCAAGGGCAATAACTATTACTGGATGTGGCTGGCCTTCTTAGGCACCTTTATGGCTATTGGCGCATTGTGCTATGTGCGGCAGTATCACTATGGTCTCGGCCTGACCGGTATGAGCCGGGATGTCTCCTGGGGGGTCTATATCGCCCAGTTTACCTACCTTGTCGGTGTCGCCGCCGGCGGGGTAATGCTGGTTCTCCCCTTTTATGTTCATGACTACAAGGTATTCGGCAAGATTACCATCCTCGGTGAGTTCCTGGCGATCGCGGCTCTGCTCATGTGCCTGACCTTTATCATGGTCGATCTTGGTCAGCCCCTTCGCGTCATGAACGTTCTGCTGCATCCGACTCCGCATTCCATGCTGTTCTGGGATATGTGTGTGCTCAACGGCTATCTTTTCCTGAACATTCTGTGTAGCTGGGTTATCCTGACGGCTGAACGGAAACAGGTGGCGCCGCCTAAATGGATTTATCCTTTTATCTACCTTTCCATTCCCTTTGCGATTTCCATTCATACCGTAACCGCCATGCTCTACTGCGGTCTGCCGGGCCGGCATTTCTGGCTGTCGGCCATCATCGCTCCCCGTTTCCTGGCCTCGGCCTTTGCCGCAGGGCCGGCCCTCGTGGTTATGGCCGCCCTGATTATGAAACGCGTTGCCAATTACGATCCCGGCAAGAAGGCCATCGATAAAGTAGTGACGATCATTATTTATGCCACCCTGGTCAATGCCTTCTTTGTTCTGCTTGAGTTCTTTGTGGCCTTTTACAGTAACATTCCCGGCGAAAAACACGCCCTTGAATATCTCTATTTCGGCCTTGTCGAAAATGGGCATATGTACAATAATCTTGTACCGTTCTCATGGGGGTTCGTCGTTTTCTGTATCATCGGGGTATCCCTGCTCAGCCTGCCCTACACCCGGCGTAAAAATGAATTCTGGCTCTGGACGGGCTGCTTCTCTATCTTTATCGCGCTCTGGTTCGACAAGGGTGTCGATTTTGTCCTGGGCGGTTTTGTTCCGAACCCTTTAGGCGAAGTGACCCAGTACTATCCGACTTTGAATGAAATCATGATTACCATCGGCGTCTGGTCCATGGGCTTCTTTATTCTGACCGTCCTCTATAAAATCGCCCTTGGAGTAGAACGCGAGATCGAAGCCTGAGTTGATTCGTCGCTTCTTCCCCCTTATTTAAAGCCGCCCCCGATCTTGAATGATCGGGGGCTTTTTTTTGTTTACAGGGTATGCTATCATAGCGAATTCAAGGAGCCGAAAACCTGAATTCGTGACGGATTGAGGTGATGCTTCATGCAATAGTGGAACCTATTGCATGATTGCCGAACCAGGGCATTTCCTGGTCTTCACCGCGCCGCCCTGCGGGGCACCCGATAACGGCGCATCTGTTGCGTTGGCAACCAGTTGATATCACAGCAGGATAATCAATATCGTTGCCGCCTTACATCTGCACCGTTCTCAAACGCTCACGGATTCAGGAAAAATATAATCTCGAAAGGCGCGGTCGCAATGGAACACCGGCAGGACAGGAAACGAAAAATTCTGCTCATTTATTTTTCATTCTCCAGCCAGACAAATAACCTGGTTCAGGCCATAGTCAACGGCCTGGAGGAGTTTGATATCGATATCGTCCTGGAACGGCTGGTGCCCCTCAAGCCGCTGCATTTCCCTATCGGCACGATTTCGGGCACGCTGTGGCTGATGCTGCTCACTTCCTTCCGCTATCGTCTGCCCATCAAGCCGCTTTCCAGCCGCTGCTTTGACGATTACGATTTAATCGTGCTTGCCGGTCCGACCTGGTCGTATAATCCCAGCGGTCCGGTTCTTTCTCTTTTTGATCGTGACGGCGAGCGTCTGTTTCGCGGCGAGCACGTCCTGCCTCTTATTTCGTGCCGGGGTTACTGGCGCATGCACTGGTGGGGACTGAGGCGACTGTTGAAAAAATGCGGCGCCGTGGTGGTCAACCTGATCGTTTTTTCCCATCCCAACCCTGAACCGTGGCGGACAATCGGCGTTTTTCTCAAGCTTGCCGGCAAGAATCCCGAACGTCTGCCGTGGATTGCGAAAATGTACCATAAATATGGACATACACGGGAACAGCTTGATGAGGCCCGGCGTTTCGGACAGATGATCGGCCGGGAATTGGTGCAACATGGTGCCCGGAATATAAAATCACTTGATTTTAATACCAAGCTCGCCCGCCCCTGACCACCAGGTCCTGAATCCGTGAGCGTTCGAGAACGGTGCAGATGCAAGGCGGCAACGAGGTTGATTATCCTGCTGTGATATCAACGAGTTGCCAACGCAATAGATGCGCCGTTATCGGGTGCCCCGCAGGGCGGCGCGGTGAAGATCAGGAAATACGTTCTTTCGGCAATAATACAATAAATTCCGCATACTGCATGGGGCATCACCTCAAGCCGTCACGGATTCAGGTTTAGAAGATTGGCCCCATGGCCAGGTAGGCGTGCCAGAGCTTGAAAATGTCATGCTGGAAAAAGAGATACAGGATGGCGGACAGCGCGAGAAAGGGGCCGTAAGGGATCCTGGTCTGGCCCCCCGTTCCCTGCTTGACCATGGCGCCAAGGCCCGCGATGCTGCCGGTGAGTGAACTGGTAAAGATGACAAAGAGCAGGCTCTGCCAGCCGAGAAAGGCGCCGATCATGCCCAGGAGTTTGATGTCGCCGCCACCCAGGCCGTCCCGCCTGGTCAGGAGATAATAGCCCTGGGCAATGCCATAGAGGAACCCGCCGCCGATGATAATTCCGAGTGCCGATTCCTGCCAGGTGACGCGCGAGTTCAGAAAAGAACCGGCAAAACCGATGACGATGCCGGGCAGGCTGATGGCATCCGGGATTATCTGGTGATTGATATCGATGAAGATAACGACCAGCAGGGCGGCCAGGAAAACAAAGTAGAGGATAAACTCGAACGACGGCCCGAACCTGGTGTACAGGGCCAGGGAGAGCAGGGCCATGCACAGTTCGACCAGGGGGTACTGAAAAGAGATGGGCGCCCGGCACGCCCGGCATTTGCCGCGCAGCAGGAGAAAGCTCAGCAGGGGAATGTTGTCGTAGCCGTGAATTTCCGCGCCGCATTTCGGACAGTGAGACGCAGGGAAGACAATAGACTCGCCCTCCGCCGGCAGCCGGAGAATTACGACGTTGAGAAAGCTGCCGACAACGGCCCCGAATATAAAACTGCTTATGGACAATAAACCGGAGATGGATATATTGGCTATGGAGATGTTCATTGGCAGCCTTGGTTCAAGATTTAAACCGGGCATGAAGACGAAAATTCATGCATCCTCTCCTTGTAGCGCTTTCCATGACTGAGTTCCAGGAAAAATCGACAGTAACGGCCAGAGAGTCTCTGACCAACGACGTCTTCCGCCTTACCGTGCAGGCGCCCCGCATCGCGGCAGCGGCGCAACCGGGGCAGTTTGTCATGGTCCGCGCCGGCGACACCCTTGATCCTCTTCTGCGGCGGCCCTTGTCCATCCACCAGGTGTTGTCGGACGGCAGGCTGCGGCTGCTCTTCAAGGTGGTCGGCAAGGGGACCGGCCTGCTTGCCGGGCTGGGGCCGGGGCTGAAGATCGATCTTATAGGTCCACTTGGCCGGGGGTTCAATCTGGTGCCGACGGGTTCGGCGTGCTTGATCGGCGGCGGCATGGGGATGGCGCCGCTGTATTTTCTGGCCCAGCGGCTCCTGCGGGTCAAGCGGGGGCAGGGAGATGATCAGATCCTCCTCGGCGCCCGGAACCGGGCGGAGCTGGAGCTGCCGGCCGCCGAATTTTCCGGCCTCGGCTATCCGCTCCACCTGGCCACCGATGATGGCAGCCTCGGGCATCACGGCCTGGTGCCCGATCTGCTGGATGATGTCCTGCCATCGGTCAGTCAGGTCTACGTCTGCGGCCCCTATCCCATGATGCGGATGGTGGCCCTGAAATGCCGGACTGCCGGCGTCGCCTGCCAGGTGTCCCTGGAAACCCACATGGCCTGCGGCCTTGGGGTCTGCCTGGGTTGTGCGGTTGCGGTCGCCGGCGGTGGCTATAAGCATGTATGCAAAGACGGTCCTGTTTTTGCGGCGAACGAGGTGTTATGGAAACTGTAATGGATCAGGGCGGCGTTGACCTGCGGGTTCGGATCGGGGAACTGCACCTGCGGAATCCGGTGCTGACAGCCTCGGGGACCTTCGGCTACGGCCGGGAATTGACCGCGTTTGTCAATCCGAGTCGACTTGGCGGGATCGTGGTCAAGGGGATATCCCTGGCGCCGCGGCCCGGTAATCCACCGCCGCGGGTGGTGGAAACGGCCTGCGGCATGCTCAACGCCATTGGCCTGGAAAATGTCGGTGTTGAGCGTTTCATCAGCGACAAGCTGCCCTTCCTGCGGCAGACCGGCACCCGGGTGATCGTCAATATTCTTGGTGATACGGTGGAGGAGTATGGCCGTCTTGCCGGCCGTCTTGCCGGTGTTGAGGGAATAGACGCCCTGGAGGTCAATATTTCCTGCCCCAACGTCAAAAAAGGCGGGGTGGCCTTCGGCACCGTCCCGGAGACGGCCGCCGCCGTCACTCGGGCGGTTCGGGCCGCGGCGGACGTACCGGTGATCGTCAAGTTGTCTCCCAACGTCACCGATATTGCCGTCATCGCCCGGGCAGTGGAGGCTGCCGGGGCGGACGCGGTTTCGTTGATTAACACCCTGCTCGGCATGGCTATTGACAGCCGTTCCCGTAAGCCGTGTCTGGCCAACGTGGTGGGCGGCCTTTCCGGTCCGGCGATTAAGCCGGTGGCCCTGCGCATGGTCTGGCAGGTTGCCCGGGCGGTTGCCATCCCCGTGATCGGGATCGGCGGCATCGCCACGGCCGGGGATGCCCTGGAGTTCCTGCTGGCCGGGGCCACGGCCGTGCAGGTCGGAACCGCGAATTTTTACCGGCCACGGGCCGGCGAGGAAATCATTGATGGAATCCGGGACTTTCTGCGGCAGGAGGGAGAGCCGGCGGTGCGGAACATTATCGGTCAGGTCCGGGTCGATGAACAGTAACCGGGCATGCAAACGGGGAATGATCTGTGTCGCCGTTGCGGCCCGGGATGCGGCCGGGGCCGAGAAGGCCGTCCGCCAAGTCCGGGGCCGGGTCGAGGTGGTGGAAATCCGGCTCGATGCCATGCCGGTGCCGCAGGTGCGCCGCTGCTGCGACCTCCTTGAGCCGCCTCTTATTTTTACCAACCGGCCGCAGTGGGAAGGCGGGCAGTTTCGCGGCCCGGAAACCAAACGTCTGGCACCGCTGTTGGAGGCAGTTGCCCTTGGGGCGGCCTTTGTTGATTTTGAATTGCGGGCCGATCCCGGCCTGCGGGGGCGGCTGCTTGAAAGCATGGCCGGTTCCGCCAGCCGGCTGATCATCTCCTGCCATGATTTCGCCGGCACGCCGACGGATGAGGAACTCGGCTCCATTCTGCAACAGATGATGGAGAGCGGCGCCCACATCGGCAAGATCGTGACCATGGCCCGTAATGATCTCGACGTCCTGCGGGTCCTTCGTTTGCAGTGCCTGGCCCGGGAGCACGACTTCCCCCTGATTGCCTTCTGCATGGGTGAGGCCGGTGGCATCAGCCGTCTGGCAACCCTGTATCTCGGCGGTTTCATGACCTATGCGGCCATAAGCGAAGAAGAGGCGACCGCCCCGGGGCAATTGTCGGTTGCCGGCCTGTCGGCCCTGGTGGAAAATTTCGAGAGGGCCGCGGCTCTCTCCAGATAGTGTCCCATGCCCAGACTTTTTGTCGCCATTGATCTGCCGGCGCCGGTGCAGGAGGGGCTGGCCGCCATGTTTGGCGGTTTACCGGGGGCCCGCTGGGTAGTGCCGGAACAACTGCACCTGACCGTACGTTTTATCGGCGAGGTCGACAGCAGCCGGTTCCGTGATATCCGCGAGGCCCTTGGCGAGGTTCGGGGGCATCATTTTTCCCAGCACCTTGAAGGGGTCGGTTTTTTTCCGCCCCGGGGCCGGCCCCGGGTCCTCTGGGCCGGGGTGGAGAAAAACGAGCAGTTGCTGCAGTTGTACCGGCGGATTGAGGCGGCCCTGGTTCGCGCCGGCCTGGAACCGGAGAGACGGAAATTTGCCCCGCATATCACCCTGGCCCGTTTACAGAACACGCCGGCCGCCAGGGTAGGGAGATTCCTCGCCGCGCACAGCCTGTTGGTGACGGCGGATTTTGCCGTCAATCAGTTCGTCCTCTATTCCAGCGTCTTGAACGACAGGGGGGCCAAACATTATATGGAAGAGGTGTACCCGTTATCCTGAATCTGGATCCGTGACGGCTTGAGGTGATATTCCAGGCAATATGTGGAATTTATTGTATGCATCGGCACCGTTCTCGAACGCTCAGGGATACAACAAGGTTACAGTGATTTGCTGAAGACCGTGGCGGTTGTGGACCAACCGGCATTCGCCTGTGATAGACGATAAGCTTTCGGACAACGACCGTTGGTCTCGGTCACGCTTACCTTTAAGCCTTTCCCGACGGTGGTAATTGTTGCCGTGTTGCCGTGAGATAGAGGTCTGAAGCTGATCCCTTGAGCAGGGGTGAGCGTCCCTTCCGCACTGATCACCCCGCTGAATCCACCATGATGGATGGGTATGGCATAGTAGGCGGCCAAGGTGTTGATAATCGAATTGGCGTCGGATTCGGCGCCTGAACAATAGGCCTTGTCCCGGTAGGAAATAAAATTAGGCACGGCAATGGCTGACAGGATACCGATTATGGCGATAACGATCATGACCTCAATAAGGGTAAAGCCGCCATGTGCGTATCGCCCGACTTTTTTTTCGTCCGTTTTGGCCTCCTCACATCCGCCAGGGATAGATTCGGGGTCCAACGCACGAATCTAAGGCACCGGTGAACTCGTACGGCCTGAGTCTCCCCCGAGGTCGCCATCCCTGATGAGCTGTTATTTTTTTTTCAACGGGTTGATCTTTCATTTTTTTTGTCTTCTCTATCTATTTTTTATCATATCTTGTTTTTTATGCAATGGACAAAATTGGCGCCGGATATGACTATACGGCCGGAAATCGGGGGGCAGAACGGCCTCGGTGCAAACGGCCCTGCCGGCGGAGCGCCGGTAATTGTTGTTCAGCCTTGACCGGCAGGGGCCGCGTGATGCACAGCTTGCAGCTTGACCTCGGGGGGAATATTCAGTATCTACAGGCGCAACGGCGGGGAACCGGGCCGGGACGCTGCTTCTGACGGAGCAGCGGGCGGCGAAACCGGTTGAACTTCTCTTGAGTTGCCGGGCGTGCTTGCCGCCTTGCATCGGCACCGTTCCCAAACGCTCCCGGATTCAGGGCTGAAAAAATAAAAAAGGCGGTTACGGCATCATTTTATAAATGCCGTAACCGCCTGGGCAGACGTGGAGGCGACGACCGGATTTGAACCGGTGAATAATGGTTTTGCAGACCACTGCCTTACCACTTGGCTACGTCGCCATTAATCTTTGTGACGGCAATTTATACCATAGTTCCCTGATTTGACAAGGGAGAAACCTGTCCGGCATGGATTTTCCTGCCGCCCCGGCAGCGGGTTTTGTCAGAAATGTATTCTTATATCATAATGTTACGTAATTAATGCGGTAATTTTCAATGGCGATTACTCTTGACACCCTGATTCAGGATAACAACGAACGGCTGGCCGGGTTGCAGGCCGTAATAGGATATTTATTCAATAATGTCAGTCTGTTGCAGCAGGCCATGGTGCACAGTTCTTTTGCCTTTGAACGGATGAAAAAAGGCCGGCACAACGAAACCCTGGAGTTTCTGGGCGATGCCGTCCTGGACCTCACCGTGGGTTATATTCTTTTTACCCGTTTCCCGGACATGCGGGAGGGCAAATTGACCCGGATCCGGGCCGGCCTGGTCAATGAAAGCGGGTTGGCCGAAATGGCCCGGTCCATCGGCCTGGGGGATTATCTCCTGCTGGGCCGCGGTGAAGACGCTTCCGGGGGCCGGGAAAAGTCCTCTATCCTGTCCTGTGCGTACGAGGCCCTGGTCGGCGCTCTTTTTATGGACGGTGGCTATGATCAGGCCCTATCCTTTGTCCGGCAGTGGTTTGAACCGCTCATCGATAAACGGCGGGAGATCCTGCTGGCCGCCGATGCCAAGAGCGCCCTGCAGGAGCAGTTGCAGGAAAAATTCAATGAAGGCCCCGAGTATATACTGGACAAAGAGGATGGTCCGGCCCATGCCCGTGTTTTTACCGTGTCCGTGTTGTTTCACGGCAGGTCTCTCGGCTGCGGCCGGGCTTCCAGCAAAAAGGAGGCGGAGCAGATTGCGGCCACCGCCGCGCTGCACAATTTAAACGAACCGCCGCAATAACCGCGACCCCTTCCCGATTATCCAGCCGAAAAGTGAACACGCCTCTTGTTATCCCGGTTTTCATCCCTCACCAGGGCTGTCCTCATCGCTGTATTTTCTGCGATCAGCGGCGGATCAGCGGCCGGGACCGTCGTCAGCCGATTACTCCCCGTGAGGTGCGGGCCGTTATTCGCCTGTGGCTGGCCCGCAGCCGCACGGATGGCGGCAGGAAGGTCCAGGTTGCCTTTTATGGCGGCAGTTTTACCGGTCTGCCCCGGCCGCGTCAGCAGGAGCTGCTCGCGGCCGCCGCTCCGTTCCTGGAGCGGGGCGAGGTCCACTCCCTGCGGCTTTCAACCCGTCCCGATTATATTGATGCCGGGATCGTGGCCTTTCTCAAGGATTCCGGCGTTTCTGTTGTTGAGCTTGGTGTGCAGTCTCTTGATGATCGGGTCCTGGCCGCCGGCAACCGGGGGCATAGCGCGCAGCAGACCCGGGACGCCATCCGGCTTTTGCGCCGGGGCGGGATGCAGGTCGGGGCTCAGCTCATGACCGGCCTGCCGGCCGAAACGAGCCGCTCGTTGATGAAAACTGTCAAGGAAATGGCCGGGTTGCAGCCGGATTTCGTCCGGATTTACCCGGTACTGGTCCTGCAGGGGAGCGAGCTGGCCCGGCTCTATGAACAGGGCGACTATCGGCCGCTTTCCTTGGGGGCGGCCGTTATCCGGGCGGCCTGGATGAAAAAATATTTTGCCGATCACGGCATCCCGGTGGTGCGCCTGGGCCTGCAACCCGGACCGGAACTGGAAAAGGCCCTGCTGGCCGGGCCGTACCATCCGGCCTTTGGCGAGTTGGTGAACGGACGGCTCATGCTGCAACGGACCAGACGTTTGCTGGCCGGCGTGGAGGCGGGGCGCCGGGTGACCCTGACTATCGCCGACCGGGACCAGTCCGTGTTTCGCGGGCTGAAGTCAGCTAATATCGGCAGGCTGGACCAGTTGGGCTTGTTGAAAAAATTTACCCTGCGCCTGGACCCGTCGCAACCGCGCCAGACCGTAAAATTGACCCCCGGACCCTGAAACTATATGCTCAGTATCAATAATCTCAACCTTCAGCATGGCGGCAAGCACCTGTTCCGGGACGTTTCGGTGCAGGTACACACCGGCGACCGCATCGGTCTGGCCGGGGTCAACGGCTCGGGCAAGTCAACGCTGTTTAAAATTATGTGCGGTCAACAGGAGAGCGATCCCGGCACGGTGAGCCGGGCCTCCTGGTTCACCGTCGCCTACCTGCCCCAGGAGGTGACGGTCAGCCTTGGCCGGCAGACCATTTTCGCCGAGGCCGAGTCCGCCTTTGCCGAGGTCCTGGCCCAGCAGCGGGAAATGGAGGAAATCGGCCGCGAGCTTGCGGGCCTGTCCGAGGATGACTCCCGGGTGCAACCGTTACTCAGGCGTCAGGGCGAGTTGCAGCACCTGCTGGAAGGCCATGATGTGTTTCGTATCCGGCCGGCCATTGAACGGATTCTCCTGGGTCTCGGTTTTTCGGCCGCCGACCTGGACAAGGAGGTCGAGAGCTTTTCCGGCGGCTGGATCATGCGGCTGCTGCTGGCCAAGCTGCTGCTGCGGGAGCCGGCCCTGCTGCTCCTTGACGAACCGACCAACCATCTTGATCTTGACTCCTTGACCTGGCTGGAGGAGTTTCTCGGCCAGTACCAGGGGGCCATGGTTATCATCTCTCATGACCGTTCCTTCCTCGACCGGGTCACCAGCACCACCTGGGAGTTGAGCCTTGGCCGCCTTACCGTCTATCGCGGTAATTATTCCAAGTATTTGGTCGACAAGGAAGAGCGTCTGACCATTGAGCGGGCGGCATATGCCAACCAGCAGGCACGGATCAAGCAGACGGAACGGTTTATCGAACGGTTTCGCGCCAAATCCACCAAGTCCCGGCAGGTCCAGAGCCGGGTCAAGCAGTTGCAGAAGATGGACCGCCTGGAGCTGTCGGCCGGCGAGCGCTCCATTCATTTCTCCTTCCCGCCGGCCGTTCCCTCGGGGCGCGATGTCCTCGAGGTGCAGGGGCTGCGCAAGGAGTTCGGCGGCCGCGTCGTCTTTGACGGCCTGGATCTCTCTCTGCAGCGCGGCGATAAACTGGCGGTGGTCGGGGTCAACGGGGCCGGCAAGACAACCCTGCTCAAGATTATGGCCGGCATCGAGCCTGCCGAGGGCACGGTGCGGTTGGGATATAACGTCATGTTTTCCTATTTCGGCCAGCATCAGGCCCAGGAGCTGGCCGCTGACCTGACGGTGCTGGATACGGTCTATCACGCGGCCGAAGAGCTGACGATGACCAGGGTCCGTTCCCTGCTGGGCGCCTTTCTCTTCAGCGGGGACGACGTGGATAAACAGGTGCAGGTGCTCTCTGGTGGAGAAAAAAGCCGGGTGGCCCTGGCCCGGATGCTGGTGCAGCCGGCCAATCTCATGCTCCTGGACGAGCCGACCAATCACCTGGACATCAGTTCCCAGGAAGTGCTGCAGGAGGCCCTGGCCCAGTATGAGGGGGCCATTATCGTGGTCTCCCATAACCGTTTTTTCGTCAACTCCTTTGTCAACAAGGTGCTGGAAATCAGGGATGGCCGGGCCACGCTGTTTGAAGGTAACGTGGATGATTACCTTAACCGCCGGCGCCGGGAAGAGGCGGAAGCGGCCGGATCGCCAAAGAATGCCGGGGCCGGGATGCCGGCGGCTCATGGCGCGGCCGGCCCGGTTGCGGGCGCGGCCAGGAAAGTTCAGCGCCGGGAGCGCGCCCTGTTGCGGCAGAAGCTCAGCAAGCAGCTCAAGCCCTGGAAAAACAAGGTGCGGCAGGCCGAGGCGGAGATCGAACAACTGGAAGCGCGCAAACAGGAAATGGAAAAATTGATGGCCGATCCGGAACTGTACGCCGACCAGGCAAAATGGTCCGAGGTCAGCCGGGAGTATAGCGGGGTCGGGCGTCGACTCGAGCGGCATTA
>VAPE01027502.1_pt1 | contig 28921 bp, 31 predicted proteins | sample 3393911 | NCBI WGS metagenome assembly VAPE01 (sample SAMN08290436, study PRJNA428436) | hydrothermal vent metagenome | isolation source: Deep-sea hydrothermal vent chimney | place: Atlantic Ocean: South-mid Altantic Ridge
ATATAAACTCTTTAAACGGTATATTAAAGCAAGAGTCTAAATAGATCCGTCTTCTCTCTTTGGCAGGTTATGCCGGAGAAGAAGGATGAGCGGGAGAAATAAGAGTTGGAAATGACAATATATATTGATAAATTAAAATTGATACCTAACGGAATCGGCACGAAAAGCGTATTCGTAAGTTTAAGGTGTAAAATATTATGATTTATCGTTAATTTTTATAATGGAGGAGGACATGAAAGATATGGAAAAATTTTATGTGCCAAAAAATGAGATATATGCAAGAGTGGCTGTTCTTCAAGAAGAGTTAAATAACAACGGTTTTGACGGAGCGCTTTTTACAGGCAGAATGAATATGTACTATCTAACAGGAACAATAGCCAACGCCTTGCTTTATGTTGGAACAGAGGGCGAACCTAAGTTTTTTGTTAGTAAAAGCTTTACCAGAGCAAATATTGAATCTCCGTTAAAAAATATCTATCCAATGAAAAGCATAAAAGATGTTGCTGCTGAAATTGGTGATTGCGCTGGTAAAAAGATAGGTTTTGAGTTTATGCGCGCAACTCTTCAGGTGGCATCAAGAATAAAAAAACAGATTAAAGCTGAATTTTTGCCTGTAGATTCTATCATGACATATATAAGATCAAAAAAAAGCGATTATGAAATTGAGCTTTTAAGAAAAGCCGGTAAATCTCAGCAGGAACTCCATGAAAAGATTATTCCCTTATTGATTAAAGAGGGAAAGACTGAAAAACAGCTTGCCGGTGACATTCTCAAAGAGATGCTCTATGGTGATTTTGACGGCTTATGTCGAATGAATGCATTTGAACAGGAGATTCCTACGCCAACTGTCGTTGCTGGAAAAGGAGGAAACAATTTAAGCGTTTTTGATGGAACTCCGGGAGGCAGTTGGGGAATTTGTCCGGCCAGCCCATTTTTTGGAAGTCCTTTTATAACAATAGAAAAGAATTCTCCGGTCATGGCGGATATTTTATACGGTTATCAAGGATACAAAACTGACAAAAGCAGTGTATATGTAATAGGCAAACTACCCGACTATATGACTAAAGCTCATAAGTTCTGTATTGATATGAGAGATTACGCTGCAGAGCAATTAGTGCCAGGTGCTATTCCATCGGCGATTTATGAATCCGTATTGAAAAAGGTTGAAAAAGAAGGATATGGGAAAAATTTTATGGGAATCGGTGAATCTCAGGTTCATTTTCTTGGCCATGGTATAGGTCTATCTGTAGATGAGCATCCGGTTCTTGCTAAAAGATTTGATAAGCCGTTTGAAAATTCAATGATAATGGCGGTTGAACCTAAGATCGTGTTTGATGATGGTATTGTAGGATTGGAGAGTACATATCTTGTTGGTGATAACGGCGGTGAAGTGTTAAACGGAGAAAACGGCGAAGTTATAGGTATTTAATTGCAGATAGCTGAGAGAAAAGCAGCCTTCAAAAACCACCCTATAATTAAAAAAATACGTCCGTTAGCTTCTCGCTGCAACGCTTTTCTTGTAGGAGGCTATATAAGAGATGCGCTGGTAGGCAGACGCAGCAGCGATCTTGATTTTGTAGTTTTTAAAGATATTCCCATCTTTGTTAGAATGCTCTCTGAAACACTGTCTATATCATTTTTTACATTAGGTCAAGACAAGCAGGTTTTAAGAAGCTGCAACTCTCGCTTAACCATAGATGTATCAAGTCCAAGGGCTGAAAGCATCAAATCGGATCTTTCCAAGAGGGATATTTCCATTAATGCGATTGCGTATGATTTTAATTCGGAGTTTTTTATTGATCCTGTTGACGGCATAGCGGATATTGAAAATGGGATTATTAGAATAATAAGTGAGACTGCGGTTAAAGAGGATCCTCTACGGATGCTTAGAGCTTTTAGAATTGCAGCGGAACTCAAATTTGAGATTCACCAAAAATCTATGCAAATAGTTGATAGAAACAAACAGTTGATTGCAAAGAGCGCAAGCGAGCGAATAGGCTATGAATTTTCAAGACTACTTGAATTTGACTGTTATCCTTATCTTGTGCAGATGAATAAAATAGGATTGATAGACCAACTTTTTCCGGGATTTATCTTTTCAAACGGATGTATTCAAAATAGATTTCACCTTTATGATGTGAAGGAGCATTCATTGCGTACTGTCAAAGAGATAGAGAAAATGTTTGACGATGTTGACAGCATAACAATGAAATGTGCGGATTCTAAAAAACTTATATTAAAAAATAAGCTTACACTCAAATTGGCAGCTTTTTTTCATGATATAGGCAAGCCGTCAGTGAAAACAAGCAGCAATGATTGTATTCATTTTTATAGGCATGAACAAAGAAGCGCTGCGCAATTTAAAAAGATCGCATCGGCACTTTCGCTTACCAAGAATAAGACTAAAATCGCTGCCGATCTTATATTAAACCATCTTGCTGCTGTTGATTATTTAAATCTTTATAAAAAATCATTGCTGCTGAAAAAATACAAAATTAGGTTTTTTAACAGATTTGGAGAGAACGGAATTTTGATACTTTTTCTGTCAATAGCTGATACGCTTGCAAAAGGGAATATATCCGAAAGTTTATATACAAATCTATTAAATTTGTTTCTTGAATTCCAGCGGTTTTATTTTGATTATTATCTTCCAAAGATAGAAACTCCGCCGCTTATTACGGGTTATGACTTGATAAATGAGCTGAAACTACCGCCGTCAAGGCGTTTTAAAACGATATTAAACAATGTTAGAGAAGAGCAAATGAAGGGTAATTTGGACAATAAGATTAGTGCGATGAAATATGCTGCCGGAATAGTATCGGGATATACTAAACGGTAATAAGGTTCAAAGATCAAAGATTTAGAAAAAGAGCATTAAGTATATTTCGTTATCTTTTCTTAAACCCAAAATTTTATTAAATTTTGGGTTTTTTCCGTAATAGATAACAGTGAGACCACTGCATAATATTTAAGCTCCTCAGAAGGCTAAGATTGAGTGAGATTTAGAAATTAAAATTTGAGGTGCTAACCGGTTAGTCCTTCGTAAGTTTTCCTTGTCTAATAGAAAACCGCATAAAAAGTTGCGAATCTGAGCATTGTGCAGTTGTCTTATGATGTTGAAAAAGGAGTTTATATTAAATGATGACTAAGATGTTTGAGAAATTTTCGGCTTTTAGATGGAATAGTAAATCCAACTCAATAGTTCCTGCAAAAAGCTTTAGGGATATTAACGTAGATTTGATAGGAATTGATGAACAGAGAGATCTGATTATAAAAAATCTTGAAGCGTTTGTCGGCGGAAAACTTGCAGCTAACATATTATTGTGGGGAGCAAGAGGATGCGGTAAATCATCCCTCGTTCATGAGATGATATATAAATTTTCTTCTTTTGGTATGAGGGCAGTGGAAGTGCCATGTCTATCTGAAATTATTGGGCTATGTGAAGAAATTTATGATATTCCTTACAAATTTATGCTTTTTATGGACGACCTTGGTATTGACGAGCCCAGCAGTTATAGACAGTTTAAACGGTCACTGGATGGAGGATTGTCAATGCTGCCTAAAAATGCAATTTTAGTAGCAACGGCAAACCGCCGTCATCTCGTTGTTGAAACCGGTAATGATGCCGATATTCACCCTGATGAGTCGGAGAATGAACTTATTTCGGTTTCTGGCCGCTTTGGACTTGTGATACCTTTTTATCCAATCACAAAAGACCAATATATTAGTATTGTAAAACAGTATTTCGAAAAGTTTGGCATTAATTGGAAAAGTGAGTTTGAAAAGAACGCTGAACGATGGGCAATTAGCAGAGGCGGACGTTCGGGAAGGCTGGCTATGCAGTTTGCAGTAAATTGTTCAAATGGAATAATTTATTAGGAGATTAGTATCCATACGGCAGGGAATTGAACATTTCATATTCCGAGATATGCCGATTGTATTTTAGGATCATTTAAGAGCTCATCGGATTTACCATGCATAACAATTCTACCGGTTTCTATTACATAAGCTCTTTTGGCTATTTCAAGAGCAACTTGGACATCTTGTTCAACTATAAGCAATGATGTTCCTGTCTCGCTGATGGTTTTAATCGTATCAATTAAGATATCAACAATAACTGGAGCCAAACCTAACGAAAGTTCGTCAATCATCAAAAGTTTTGGTTTTGACATAACTGCTCTTGCTATTGCGACCATCTGTTGTTCACCGCCGGAGAGTTTCCCTGCCTTGAACTGTTTTCGCTCATAGACTCTTGGAAAAAGTTCATAAATATCCTTAATCCTTCTTTTTATCTTATCTCTATCCCCTTCAAGAAATGCTCCAAGCCCGAGGTTTTCTTCTACTGTCATATCGGGAAATAAATGTCTTCCTTGCGGCGACAGAGCCATTCCGTTTCTCACTCTTTTTCTTGTCGGGATATTTGTATTGTCATTAAAAATAGGTTTACCATCGAAAATAATTGAGCCTGAAATAGGTTTTAAAAGTCCAATAATAGCTTCTAACAATGTAGATTTTCCTGCTCCATTTGATCCCACAAGTGCAACTGTTTCACCCTTTTCTATGGATAGATCTATACCCCATAAGATTTGTGTATCAACATATCCGGCGGTAAGCTTGACAATTTTAAGCATTTTGAATCTTTTTAAATCGCCTTCCGAGATACGCTTTTATTACATCATCGTTGTTTGCAACATCTTTTGGTTTCCCATCGGCAATTTTAACTCCGTTATACATGACCATTACTCTATCGGATATACCCATTACAACTTTCATAATATGTTCAACAAAAAGTATTGAAAGCTTTTTTCTGTCTCTTATTTTCAGTATAAAGTTCATTGCCCACTCCGTTTCTTTGGGATTTAGCCCCGCCATTGACTCGTCAAGAAATAAAATTTCAGGTGAAAGCGAAATGCTCTTTGCAATTTCCAGTTTCTTGAGATCTGCAATAGAAAGTGATCCAGGCTTGTAATTAATTTTTTCATAGAGTCCGACTTCATCTATGGATTCTTTCGCTTGTGCTACTGCTTGTTTTTTTGATATATGTATATTTCTACCGAAAAGAGCTGCTGTTACGACATTATCCAATACAGTTAACTCCATAAAAGGTTTTGCAATTTGGAAAGTTCTTGATAGTCCCATTCTATTAATTTTATATGTAGGCATCGCACTAATGTTTTTATCTTTGTAAAATATGTTTCCGCTTGTCGGTTTATAGAATCCGGTTATAACATTGATAAGTGTTGTCTTTCCCGAACCGTTTGGACCGATAAGTCCAACTATTTCGCCTTCATGAACACTGAAATCAACATCGTTTACAGCTATAAGACCGCTAAAACTCTTTCTTACCTTTATTCCTTTCACTATCTCCATGTTTATACCTTATGCTTATTTATATTATGAATAAAGTAATTTAATTTAAACCTTTTTTGACTGAAGATATCTATAAGTCCTTTAGGCAGGAATAGAGTTGTCAGCACTATTATACCTCCAAAAAAGAACGTATGCATCAGTGTAAAATGTATAGAAAGAAAATCCGATAAGAATTTGACGATAAACGCTCCTATAATCGGTCCAAAAATTGTACCTGTTCCTCCGAGAACAGCCATTATAATCATTTTAATGCTTATTAAGGGGTCATATACAGTTGGCGGATCAATGAATGTTGACAAATAAGCGTAGATGCCGCCTGCTATTGCGGTGAAAAAACCGCTCACGGCAAATGCTGTTATTTTAACAACTACGGTGTTTATCCCCATCATTTTAGCGGCATCCTCATCTTCTCTTATAGCAATCATACCGTAACCGAGCCGACCTGAAAGCATCCATTTCATAAAAATAACAAAAATCAGAAGAACCGTTAAGCTAACATAGTAGAACATCGTAAGGCTGTTTGCTATTGGAAGTGAAAGGCCTGTACCCTTGCCCGTGAATGCTACATTGAGCGTTATTGCCATCATTGTTTCGCCGATACCAAGAGTTGCTATTGCAAAATAGTGCCCCTTTAATCTTAGAACCGGCATGCCTGCAAGTATTGCAAAGAGAGCTCCGACAACGGCAGAAAACAGCAAGCTTACAATAAACGGTATATGAAAATCGTTCATTAAAAGGGCAGTTGTGTATGCTCCAAGCCCAAAAAAGACAACATTGCCGAATGACGGATAGCCGGTATATCCTGCTATAACATTCCATCCTTCAGCCATTATTGCAAATAGTATTACTCCAATCAGGAACCGTATTGTGAATGTTCCCGAGTAAAACGGAGCACTAAAAATAGCTGCTGCAAGCAGTATAAAGAAAATAGTTTTTAAATTTTTCTTCATGATGATTTTTTACCTAAAATTCCAGTCGGTTTTACTATGAGTACTAAAACCAGTATTCCAAAAACTATAATGTCAGCATATTTTGCACCAAGATGAAACGACCCTATTGTTTCCGCTAATCCGAGGAAAATACCGCCTGCAAGTGAACCGAAGACTGTTCCCAGCCCTCCGAGAAGTGCTACAACAAACGACTTTAATGTAAGAACTCCTCCCATTTGCGGTGTTATGGGCATCAAAACCCCAAGCATTGACCCTGCCATACCGGCTAATCCGGCTCCTATGCCAAATGTAAGGGCGAATGTATTTCCTACATCTATTCCCATCAATTTTGCAGCATCTATGTCCTGGCTGACAGCTCTGATAGATTGACCCGTCTTAGTTTTTTTAAGAAAAAGGTAAAGAGCTAAAATTATTACAATTGATATGACAAAAACCGCTAATCGTACATAGGGAATAGTAATTAATCCAAAAGAAATACTACTTGATGCATAAGTCGGGGATGTTTGTCTAAAATTGGATGTCCATGCTTTCTGCGCAATGTTAGTAATTAGAATATCAAGACCAAATGTTAGAAGAAGCGTGATGAACATTTTCGCTCTTATAACAAAATTGATTATGTATTTTTGTATTAAAAAGCCTAATACGAAAAGAAGTGCAAAAGAGATAGGTATGGATAGAAAAGGATCTATATGATATAAAGTGAACATCCAAAAGGTAGCATAAGCCCCAAGCATTATAAGTGCGCCATGGGCAAGATTAATGACGTTGTTAACTCCCCAAATCAGAGACATTCCTACGGCCATAAGCGCATATAAGCCGCCCAATAAAAGCCCGTTTATTATAACCTGAATTTCAAACATAAGAATACTGTTGTCCTCCTATTTGGTAGCTGCAAAAAAACCGGCAATTCTTACCTCACCTTTTATTTTGTCGTACAACCGATTGCATGCAATGAATACTAATCAACCAGCATATTTTTTAACAAATTAAATCCTAAGCGGTTCACAGTAATAGCGGTTTATTTTTTACCCAACCTTATGTCATTGCGCATTTCCAATCTTTTTAGAAATTTTTTATATGGAGCTTTCTATAGGATTGATATCGCGAGCCGTGCATTTTACATCTTAAGCCGTTTTTACTTTGGTGATTTTTTTAAGTTGTTTATACATAACCTTTTAATCTTGCAATAAAAAGCAGGCTGTTGGCGGAATGAACTGCTTGGTTATTAGTATAGCTGCAGGCTGTTTGCCTGCAGCTATACTAATAAGATAAAAGAATGTATTCTATCTATTTTTCCACGCAGGAGCAGGGTAAAGTAGTTTTTTCTGTGCAATATTTTTAGGAAAAACTGCATATGCCTTGCCGTTTTGTATTTGGATAACAGCCTGTCCTTTTGCTATTTGACCATTTTTCTGGAACTTAATTTGTCCATAAGGTGTTTGCATATCAATCGATGCGATTGCATCTCTTACCTTTTTGGGATCAAGTGAGCCTGCATTCTCTATGGCTTTTTGGAATATCAACGCATCTGCAACAGCTGATGCTGCATGATAGTCGGGAGCGTATCCGTAAGCAGACTTAAAAGTTTTGGCAAATTCAGCTGCCGTACCAAAAACAGGACCTTTGAAATTCATTGAAGAAAGCCATGGTGTAACGCCTACTGCATAATTTGCATCATTTCCAAGTGCTTGTCTGAAATCCACTGCCTGAACACCAACTGTGAACGCCATTAGTTTTGCGTTGACTTTATTTTCTTTGGCTTGTCTAATAAACAGCAGTGCATCATGCGTATGGCCGGCTACAAGTACGACATCAGGATTGTGTTCTTTGATTTTAGTCAAAACACTTGAAAGATCATTCGATCCGCTTGGATATTCCTGAACGCCGGTTAATTTTAAACCAAACGCTTTAACCCATTTTGCCGCACCGTTTGCAACGGCATTATCAAAAGCTGAATCAGAGTGAACAATCTCAATAGATTTAGCTTTTGTATTTCCGCTGTAATTCATCATATGAAGCATTTCTATCGTATTTTTGAAGTAGTTTCCTGCTGCCGGTAATGTTCCGAAAATATATTTGTAGCCTCTGCTAAATATTTTTCCCGATGCACCGCCTCCTTCAATCATAGGAATCTTATATTTTTCCGCTATTGAGCTATCGGGTATTGTTATACCGGAACTATATGGACCTAAAAGAAAGTTCACCTTATCGCTTGTTACTAATTTGTCAAACAGTTTTTGACTTTTAGCAGGGTTGCTCTCATCGTCATAGATTATAACCTTTACTTTGTAAGATTTTCCGTTTACCTTAATGCCTCCGTTGTCATTTACCTTCTTTTCCCATAGAAGATATCCATCTTTGTAAAACTTGCCAACTCTTGCAAACTTGCCCGTCAAAGATATGGCTGAGCCAAACTTTATTACGCTTGGAGCCACTTTCTTAGGGGCACAGCTAGATAGTATTGACATCGCTCCTATGGCAGCAAACATAATTACGACCGCAAAAACTTTCTTCATAATTCAACCTCCCAAATTTTTTAAGGAATTATAAACAATTTTATAAAAGTAGTTTAGCTTTCAACCAACGCCTTGTCAAGCCAAGCTAATATTAGTTTGTTTTTATTATTCCCCACGTTATTCCTCGAATAGCATAATGTATCATAGAAATTATCGTTAAAATTGCCGTTAGATAAAAGAATAAGTTCAAGCCTGAAAAAGGATATTTAGCATGTATAAATACGGCAAGAATCGTAGCTATCTGGAAAAATGTGTTGATCTTGCTTACAAGCGACGGGGATAATTTTTTAAATAACGGCTCATATTTTTTAAATAATATTACTACGATTTTCCAGGTTATTTTTTTCAAAGAAGCTTCTTTGAAAAATTTTAACGATATGCCTACGGATATGCCAATTATCAATATTAGATCTCTGCCTATTACAATCAAGCAAAGCCAAATAGGTAAAAGATCGCTTAAACAGAGCGCTATATAAAGTGAATCTATCAATATTTTGTCGGCTAACGGATCAAGCAGCTGACCGACAACTGTTTTTTGGTTGAGCATTCTTGCTAATAATCCATCAAAAAAATCACTTAATGCTGCTATGGAAAGTAGAATTAAAAATATATATGTCCTGCCATGGATAAGAGCAACGATTATAAAAGGTGATAAAACAATTCTTACGGATGTGAGGATATTGGGAATCATATCTATTATATTATTTTTCCCAGCCTGTCCCATCTAATATTAAACGGATCCTTTTTTCTATCGGAAAAATATATTATAAATGCCTTTCCAACCAAATTTTTCTCGGGAACATATCCCCAAAATCTGCTGTCATACGATTCATCTCTGTTATCGCCCATCATAAAATATTTGCCTTTTGGCACAATTATCGGTCCCCAGTTATCCCTTTTTCCAAACATGCCTTTCGGCATATTGGGCGGATCTATGAGATTATCCGTATGTTGAACATACGGTTCATTAACCGCCTTACCGTTACGGTAAAGCTGTTTATTGATCATTTGCAACTTATCTCCAGGAACTCCTATCATCCTTTTTATAAAATATATTGACGGATTAGGAGGAAATCTAAAAACAACAATATCACCATGCTTTGGCTCACCTATAGGTATTAGCTTTGCATGTGTTACAGGAAGTTTGATTCCGTATGCAAATTTTTCCACGAAAAGGTGATCACCGATTAAAAGAGTAGGTATCATAGATCCTGATGGAATCTTAAATGCCTCTACGACAAATGTTCTAAGAAAAACTGCGATTACAATTGCCCATAGAATTGATTTGAAGTTATTCAACCATTTTTCTTTTCTTGATATTTTTTTTTCGTTTTTTCCCATTTTATCTCCTAAATAGCGTAATGAATGTTTCCGTCGGAACTAAAACCGTACCGAATTTTTTCATTCGTTTTTTCCCTGCTTTCTGTTTTTCCAAAAGTTTTCTTTTTCTCGTTATATCACCGCCATAACATTTTGCCGTTACATTTTTTCTCATTGCCGATACTCTTTCTTTTGCAATAATCTTGCCTCCGATTGCTGCTTGTATTGATACTTCAAAAAGCTGTCTTGGAATAAGTTTTTGTAGTCTTTTTATAATATCCCGTCCTGCAATGTACGCCTTTGATTTAATCGATACAAAAGACAGTGCGTCAATTTTACTGCCGTTTATTAATATATCAACTTTAACCAAATCGCTCTCTTTTTCACCAAATGCTTCATAATCAAAGCTTGCCATACCTTTCGATAACGATTTGAGCTGGTCGTAAAAATCAGTTATTATCTCATGGAGCGGAACGATATAGGTCAGCGCTGCCTGATTTTCTGTTATATAGGATAGATTTTCCATTGTCCCTCTTCGTTCTTCAAGAATCTTCATAATATTGCCTATGAATTGCGATGGAACAAGTATGGTTATTTTTATTATAGGCTCCTTTATTGAAGCTATTTTTGATCTATCATCAAAATCGTTTGGATTAACTGCATATTTATCCGATCCGTTTGTATAAAACATATGATAGGCAACAGTAGGCGATGTAACAACAACCGCAATACTGTTTTCTCTTTCTATACGCTCTCTTGATATATCCATATGAAGCATTCCGAGAAAACCTATTCTAAATCCAAAACCCAGGCTGTTTGATGTTTCGGGTTCATAGTTTATAGAATCATCGTTTAGTTTCAATTTTTCCAATGCCTCTTTGAGTCTATCATAATTATCAGGATCTTCAGGATAGATGCCTGCAAAAACAATAGGCTTTACCTGCTTATATCCTTCTATCTTTTCTTTTGCCGGATTAGCGCAATTTGTCAAAGTGTCCCCAACGCCGATAGAAGAGAGTTCTTTTATGCCGCTTGCAATATATCCAACCATTCCGGTTGTTAAAATACCTGTGGAAATCGGTTTCGGTTTGAATAACCCTATTTCACCTGCTGTAAGCTTGGAACCGCTTCCCATAAGATAAATTTCTTCGCCTTCTTTAATGCATCCGTCCACAACCTTTATTACCATTACGACACCTTTATAATTATCGTACCATGAATCAATAACAAGCGCTTTAAGCGGTTTTTCCGGTCTGCCTGTCGGTGAGGGGATTTGCGAAATTATGGCTTCTATAACATTTTTAACGCCGAGCCCTGTTTTTGCTGAAATTTCTATTGCGTCTGATGCATCTATTCCAAGAATGGAATCAATCTGACTTTTACAGCCGTCAACATCGGCACTGGGAAGATCTACTTTGTTTATGACAGGGATAATTTTACAGTTCTCTTCAACAGCCATATATGTATTTGCAATTGTCTGAGCTTGAACTCCTTGAGTTGCATCAACAACTAAAATTACGCCTTCGCATGCTTTTAGAGCTCTTGACACTTCATAAGAAAAATCTACATGTCCCGGCGTGTCAATCATATTTATGCGATAGTTTTCGCCTTGATAATCATAGTTCATGGCAACCGTCTGCGACTTGATGGTTATTCCACGCTCCTTTTCAATCTCCATGCTGTCAAGGAGTTGATCCTGCATCTCTCTTTTTTCTACAGTTCCAGTAAGTTCTATCAGCCGATCGGCGAGCGTAGATTTACCATGATCAATATGGGCAATAATAGAAAAATTTCTTATGCTTGCGGTATGTGTCAATCTACGTTCCTTATGAATGCTTTTTCATTGCAGTACGGAAGCAGCTTGCATTTTACGCAGTAATTCCATATCTTTTTTTCAGGCAGCTGATCAAATTCTACCATTTTAAAACCGAGTTCACTGAAAAATTTATGTTGAGTGGTAAGTGCAAAAACCTGTTTTAACCCTAAATTTCTCGCTTCACTGATCAGTTTTTCGACAATCATCTTTCCGATTCCCAATCCTCTTTTAGATTTTGTTACAGATAGCGATCTTATCTCGGATAACTCTTTGGTCCATATAGTTAGCGATGAACAGCCTAAAACTTCACCGTCTGTTTCTGCCACGACAAATGATCTTATATCGGATGCTATATCATCGCGATCTCTTTCAAGGAGCACTTTATTTGATGCCTCATTATCAATTATACTAAATATCTTTTCAACATCCGTCAGTACCGCATTTCTAATAATTATTTTCATTCTGTTATATTTAGTGAATTATTGATAGATTTCAACCGGTTATCTAAAAGAAACTCGTCAATCGGGTTTTTTGATTTCCTAAATCCTAAATATTGTTCCATTTTCTGCTATGCGAGATATTGTCCTGGATATCTTATTTTTAAAAGATCCGTTCATTAGATCATCCGTTATCAGCTCTTTAATTGATAATTTTGTAGAAATGAAGATTGATATATCAGCATAATATATTATATCAATCAAAAATGAGAATCTCAGAAGATTTGGAAGATCATCATTATCAAAACGTTCTAAATCGTTTATAAACAATGAGTGGACCGTGTTATTAAAATTCATATATCTGATCGGATGAATAGTTTTTAATTTTGAAAATAGTTCTTTTGAATCAACATAGACTGATTTTTCATTCTGACGGATATGCTGCCCGTACAGCATTTTTAAATCGTTTTTCCCGCTCGGAATCATTTTAACTTTTTCAAGTCTCCTGTAATCTTTGCCCTTTATCATGCACAGGTCAAATGAGTTTGCCAATTCTCCTATCCTTTCACTAAAAAGCATCGTGTCAAATCTATTTTCTCCCAAGTTGGAAGGAAGTGTATTGGAAGTTGTAATAAGCGAACTACCCGTGTTATCTAATAGTCTTAGAAAATTTATGCCCATCATTGCATCGCCGGGATCGTCAAGTTCAAACTCATCAAGTAATATTAGATCATATTCGGACATAATATCAACAACCTTTTGAACATTATAAAAAGCGATAAGATACATTAGCTCCGAAAAGGATATAAAAAAGCTTTTTCCTTTATACAAATTGCCGCATGCAGCGAGGAGATGCGTTTTGCCGACCCCGAAGGTTCCATCAATGTAAATATTTTTAGGTTTTTTTATCCCTGACAATTTTTCGATAACTTTTTTATAACAAAATGGTTTATTGAAATTTTCTATTTGATGAACCGCGTTTATCAGCAGCTTCATTGATTGCGCTTGAGATGGAAACTTGTCGCTTGGCACATAATTATCGAAGTTTTTACCACGAAATTTTGCCGGCATCTCTTGCTTCATGATTTGTTTAACCGGAGTATCAAAGTTTATATCGTTTATTTTCACTTCATTTTTTCTTGCTTTTATTTAGGTTGTCAGCATACTGAAGAGAGAGTGGAAATGCAAATCGAAATAGGTGTCCAATAGATAAAACAGGAATTTTTTTAGGAGCTATGCAATGATAACGGAAAAACCATATTATCAAAAGACAGGATTTGAATTATATCATACCGATTCTCTAAAATTTATGAAAGAATTGGAAGTTAATTCCATTGATATGATTTTTGCCGATCCGCCTTATTTTTTATCAAGTGGAAGCTTTACCTGCCAAAACGGGAAAATGGTTAGTGTGAAAAAAGGCGATTGGGATTTGAGTAACGGATTGAAGAAAAATTTTGAATTTCATCTTGAGTGGATAAAAGCAGTAAGAAGAGTTTTAAAACCAAATGGAACGATTTGGATTAGCGGCACCTATCACTCTATTTACCAATGCGGCTTTGCCTTGCAATTGGCAGGTTATCATATTTTAAATGATATTGCTTGGTTAAAGCCGAACGCTTCTCCTAATTTAAGCTGCCGCTTTTTTACAGCAAGCCATGAAACATTAATCTGGGCAAGAAAAGAGGAAAAGGCTAAGCATATTTTCAATTACGATGTAATGGTTGAGTGGGAGAATAATTATAAAAAAGAAATAAAATGCAATGATTGCGGCAAGAAAGATCGGTATGAAATTTTGCATGGAAAAGGAAAGCAAATGCGGAGCGTATGGGCAATTAACACTCCAAAAAAGATTGAAAAAAAATTTGGAAAACACCCAACTCAAAAGCCGGAAGAATTATTAAAAAGAATTGTTTTGGCAAGCACAAATAAAGGAGATTTAATTCTTGATCCGTTTACAGGGAGCTCAACAACGGGATTGGCGGCATATCTCTTTGGCAGAAATTTTATAGGAATAGATAACGAAGAAAACTACCTTGATTTATCAATCAAAAGGTTTGAGGAATTGGATAAAAATATGAAAAGAAAATTTTCTAAATGAAAAAAATGAAAAGAACATATAAGAATTATATAAAATCTTCGGATAGTTTAAAGGATATATTTGCCAAATTTAATAGTTTTTCTTTTGAATATAAAATACCCATAAAAAAAATTAAACTTGATAGAAAATTATTTGATTTTGATAATTCTGTAAATATGGATGATGTGAATTATATGATAGAAAATTTTGATGAATCCGTTTGGGATCCTAATTACCATAAATACAGATTACTATTTGCTTGACAGGCAACACAGATTGGCATTGGCAAAAAAACTTGGATTAAAGTATATAGATGCTATGATTGAAGATAAGAATAGAATTGAGTATAGCAAAAAACCAATAAGGTTCAAAAAAATTACGATGAAAGAACTTATTAATTTATAGTATTATGAAAAAAGGTGGAATTGGCGGAGCCAACACAAAAACAGGACTTTACTTTGAAGAAAAAGTGGATTTTCTAACTTTCGTAAAGAAACAGGAGGAATGTATTATGAAGGGAAGCACAATTTTTTACAATAGCAGAAAAGTAATTTTATCTTTTAAAAAATAGTTATGAATGATTTTAGTTCCGAGAAGACAACAATAGCTGATCTCTTTTCTAAAAAGGATGTTAAATATCGCGTGCCTTCATATCAAAGACAATATTCATGGAGCGAAGAATATTTAAATAATATGTGGAACGATGTTTGTAACGAGGAAGTGTATTTCTTAGGAACATTTGTTTTAAATAATGAGTTTTTCAAAGGAAAAAAAATTAAAGATATAGTAGACGGGCAACAACGAATGATTTCAATAACAATTTTATTCGCAGTAATTAGAGATGAATTTCTAAAGCTCAAAGAAACTAAGGGGAGCGATGGAATTCAAACATCTTATATAGCACAAAGAGATGATGATGGAAATGATGCATATAGAGTTATACCAGGAGATTCTTTAAAAGAATTTTTTGAGCGAGGGATCCAAAAGGCAAATTCAAATATTTCGGAGTTATCTGATGATACTAAAGAAAAAAAGAGGATAAAAAGTAATTACCTTTTCTTTCAAAAAAAGATAGAAGAAGAAATAAACAAACATCACACTAAAGAAGATAGGATGAATTTTTTACGAGATTTGCGTGAGAAAGTAAAAAAATTATCAATAGTGTTGATAGAAGTTCCAAGCGAAGAGGATGCTTTTACTTTTTTTGAAACTTTAAACGCCAGAGGAATGCAACTTTCCACTTCGGATTTAATAAAAAATTTGTTGTTTAAAAACATTATTGTTGTAGGAAGTTCAAATTCAAAACGGCAAGAACTGGAACAAAAATGGCAGAACATCATAGATAATCTTACTGGCGAAGAAGAAATCGATCCAACTCAGTTTATGAGACATTACTGGCTTTCTAAATACAAAAAAATTACTGAGAAGAAATTATTCAGAGAAATAAAGGAAGCATACCAAGAAAAAAATTATGGGTTATTATTAGATGATTTAGTTAATAATTCAGAATTTTATAAACAGATAACTTTTCCCGAAAAGTCCTATTGGGATAACAAGCTTCTTGATATATATAAGTCAATTTCTCGTTTAAAGAGTTTAAATGTAAAACAGCCATACAGTTTACTATTAAGCTTGTTACGAGTTATAGACGATGATAAATTTTTTAATAAGGTTGAAAAGAAAGAAGAAACTTACTTTGTTTTTAAATGGATAGAACATTTTACTTTTGTTTTTACCTCAGTAGTCGGTAAATCGCCGTCTCCATTGGAGGGAATATACTCTCATTATGCTATAGAGATAGAAGAATCAAGAGTATCAAACGATCCAGATAAATTTATACAAACTCTCAAAAAACTAAGAGATAGATTATTAAATGATTTCCCGACAGAAAATGAATTTAAAGAAAATTTTATTAAAATTTCATATAGGAAAAGTCTCAAACAAATTAATTTTATAAAATACATATTTGAGAAAATAAATTATTTCGAAGATGATCATGAACAAACTTTTGATCATATCACCATAGAACATATCTTGCCCCAAAACCCAGACCAAGAATGGCATGTTGAAAAAGAGGAAATAAAAGATCATGTAAATGAAGTTGGAAATTTAGTGGTTTTAGGAAAAGGATACAATAGAAGTTCATCTAATAAAATTATAAAATCTAAAATAACCGAATATAAGAAATCGGACTTGAAAGTAGTGAGGGAACTAGTTGGTAAACTGGAAGAGCTCAATTATAATTGGAATAAAAGAAACATTGAAAATAGAGGAAAAGAATTAGCAAAAAAAGCTTGGCAAGTATGGCAATTAAGGTAGTTTAGGCAATTAATATGGAATTTTTATCTTTTTATAAAACAGCATTAAATTGCAGTACAGAAGATCGGATTTTCGAATATTTTATTTCAAATTTGCAAAAATCAATAGCTGATTGGGCATACTTCGTTGCATGGAAAAAAATAAAAAAGAATGTTAGTGAAATAGAAACTGAATTGAATATTTTAAACTCACTATTAGGCAAAAGTAATTTAGACGAAAAATTTATTGAGATAATAACAAAATATCCGGAAACAAGAAATGCTCTCCCCATACTTGTAGCTGTCAGGAGAAAAAAGTTAAAAGAGATGCCAATTTTAAAAGAACGAGGCGATTTAGTGGTAGAAAATAAAGAATATTTATTTAATTACAATAAATTTAAATTAAATGAAGCTATGAAAAAAGAATTATTAAGATTTTTAAATGAGTCTGGACTAAAAGATATTTTTAGAGATAGAACCATTAAAAATTTTGTTGATTATTGTTTTGGTATAGAAGTTGGAATGGATACAAATGCACGCAAAAATCGAGGTGGAGATAATATGGAGGATATTGTTGAATCTTTTATTTCCAATCTTTGCGGGAAAAACAATTTCAGATATCTAAAAGAGGCCAATGCCGAAAAGATTAAAAATGAATTTGGTTACGATGTGCCGGTTGACAAATCATCCCGCCGATATGACTTTGTAATCGATAATGGAAAAGAATTATTTATCGTTGAAACGAATTTTTACGGGGGTGGCGGTTCAAAACTAAAATCCACTGCAGGAGAATATAGAAATTTGTTTGATGTTTTGAACGGACAATACAAATTTTTTTGGATTACGGACGGTTTAGGCTGGAAAACAACAGCAAAACCTTTGCGGGAAACTTTTAATCACAACGACTACCTTTTTAATCTCGCAATGCTCGAAAACGGAATTTTGCGGCAAGTTGTGGAAATTGACAGTAGGCAGAAATGAGCAAAATTAAAGATTATTACCGTCTGCAGCGGCTATAGGGTTTTTAGAGGTGCCCTTCATAGATAGCATTCCTTTGGTTTTAAGCGGCGTTTTTATATTCATCAACTAAAATTTTTATGAGTTCTTTGACCGACATTATTCTGTCTATTTTCCACGCGTTAGCTCCGCAGAAAGCGTAGCCATTTTTCAAAAATCCCTTTTGAGCATTGTATAAAGCTGAAGCAATACAGTATAGCGGCTTGCCATTGCATGGTTTAAGACAATTCCATACGCATTTGTACGGTTGTTTTAATCCTTTTTCAACATTCTCGAGAAATCTGTTTTTTATTGCTCTGCCAGGCATACCGACCGGGCTTTGTATTATAATTATATCCTCTTTTTTGCAGTCCACAAATGCTTGCTTAAATGCATTAGAAGCATCGCATTCGTATGTTGCTGCAAATCGGGTAGCCATTTGAACGCCGCTTGCGCCCATTTTAATATATTTGGCGATGTCAGATCCTGTGTATATGCCTCCGGCGGGAATTACAGGAATCAATTTGCCGCTTGCTCTTTCATAAGTTTTGACAATCTTCAATATATCGGGCACAATTTTTTCAAGTTTAAAATTATCATCAAAAATTTCTTCATTTTTAAAACCAAGATGACCTCCGGCCATCGGACCTTCTACGACAACGGCATCAGGAATCTTGTTAAAATGTCTCTGCCAATATTTAAAAATCAGCTTAGCGGCTCTTGCAGAGGAGACTATAGGTACAAACTTCGTTTTTGAATTTTTTAACACTTCTTTGGGGGCGGGGTTAAGCGGAAGTCCTGCACCTGATATAATAAGATCTATGCCATTATCAACTGCTGCCATTACAAGCTCTTTGTAATCGGACATGGCAACCATTATATTCAAACCTATTATACCTTTGCTTTTTTCTTTTGCTTTTTTTATCTCTTTTATAAGCGCGCGCCGGTTGGCAGCCATAGGTTTTTTGTTAAAATCAGACTCCAAAAACCCTATTTCTGCTGCCGATATAACACCTATTGCGCCTTCATTTGCAACTGCGGAAGCGAGATTTGAAAGAGATATTCCAACTCCCATGCCTCCTTGAATAATAGGAATCTCAGCTGTTAAATTGCCTATTTTAAGCGGCTTCATCGCTTATACCATAAAATTTAATGTTCTTTTTAATTACATTCATGGCTAATTACCTTTATATAATAATATGGTATTTTATAAAAATTTCAAATTAAGCAGTCCAAATAATCTCGGGTTGACAAAATTTGCGGTTGGCTTATATTGCATGGAAAATATCATGGCGAAGGTGAGTATGAAGGTATATAGATTTAACGGTATGGTTAAGTGAATGGACTGAAAGGATGTAGAAACGATTTTCCGGTTTTACTTGATAAAATTGATGACAAATTACCGATTTATCTTGATAATGCCTGCATGACGCTGAAGCCTGAACCTGTTTTAGATGAGATATGCAATTATTATCATCATTATCCGGCTTGCGGAGGGCGAAGCTTTCATAAGTTTGGAAAGATAGTCAGCCAAAAGGTAGATGAATCCAGAGTTTCTATGGCAAAGCTGATAAATGGCGATGCAGGTGAGATAATTTTTACAAAAAATTGTACGGAAGCTTTGAATCTTCTTGCGAGCTCGATAAATTTTAAGGAAGATTCTATAATTTTAACAACAGATAAAGAGCATAACTCAAATTTCCTTCCATGGAGAAGATTAGAGCAAACAAAGGCTATTAAGCAGCATATATTTGTTGATGCTGAGAAAATATTAGAAACTATAGAAGACCTGCATAAAAAAGGCGAGAATCTATCGGCAGTGAGTTTATGCTGGGTATCAAATCTTGATGGAACATTTTTTAGTGACGATGAAATTATAAGTATTGGCAGAACTTTAAAGCTGTTTTTTCCTGAGGCGGTTTTGATATTGGATGCAGCTCAAGCCGTGATGCATAAACCTGTTGATGTCAAAAAGCTGCCGGTTGATTTTATAGCATTTTCAGTTCATAAAATGATGGGGCCGACAGGTCTTGGCGTGTTATGGGGCAAACGCAATCTTCTCGAAAAACTAAAACCGTTTATGACCGGAGGAGGGACAGTCGAAAGATTGGATAGTAAAAACATGCCTGTTTATCTTGATATTCCCGAACGGCTTGAAGGCGGTCTTCAGCATTATGCCGGAATATGCGGAGCAAAGGCAGCTGCAGAATATATTATAGCTTTAGATCCGAAGGAAATTGATCATTATGAGAGCGATCTGAATAAATATGCAACAGAAAAGATAAATAAGTTGGATTCTATTGAAATCATTGGTCCGCTTGAGTCTGAAAAGCGGTCTGGGATTTTAACATTTTACTTCAGAAAACCCGTAACAAAGCATGATGACAGCGAGCTCGATGTTGACGAGAAGCTCAGCAACAGCAAGAATATAATGATACGAAAAGGTCTATTCTGCGTATATTCATGGTATTCCACACATAGAGATCAGTTTTATAAAATAATGTCCGGTTTTGAGCCTATGTTTTATCGTGCATCTTTTGCTGCTTACAATACCAAAAAAGAGATTGATCAATTTATAAATGAATTGGAAAATGTTGCCGACGGACTCTCGGATTTACCAGATTTTCCCAAAATTTCCGTGAAGGGGCGTTGAATATGGATGCGGGGGATAAAAAAATAAAAGAATATTTTCAGGCTCTTTTTAGCACGAGCGATAATAATATGGGCAGAATTGATGATGCCAATCTTGTTGCCGAAGGGAAGATGTGCGGTGATAATCGTGATATGCTTTCACTGTTTGGTGTTGTGACAGATGAGAAGATAGTGAAACTTCAATTTGTATGCCGTGCATGTGATCCGTTTATGTATGTTGCAGCTGACATATTATGCAAACTTGCCGGCGGCAGAACAAGAAGAGAGGTAGATAAATTGTCAGCAGCTGAGTTTGATAATCTTTTAGGTGAAACATCTGAAGCCGGTTATGATCATTTTATTATGGCAAGAAAAACGCTTTCCAGGGCAATGAGGGAATTGGAGAGATCATAAAAAACTATTTTAATAAATAGCTTGATTTTTCCGATTATGCATGTTATAACTCACATTACGCTACTATTGCCACTAAAATTATATTTAGGACGCAAAGTGAGTTAGAAGTATTAGTTATAGAAAATAAGGAGGAATTTGTTGGCACATCATAAATCAACAAAAAAAAGCATTCGTCAAAGCAAGAAAAGATATGGGGAAAATAAAGTTTATCGTACGCAATTAAAAAATGCTATAAAAGATATTAAAGGGTTGGCAACTGATAGTGATATCAGCATTGAGGAAGCGCAAAAAAAACTCAACAGCGCTGTTTCTATTACCAATCATGCTAAATCAAAAGGTATTATTCCGGTAGGCAGAGCCAAGCGTATTACAAGCAGATTGACTATAATAATTAATAAAAAATTCAAAAAGGCAAACAAGGTGATTGGAGAGAAATAATGCGTACTACATTTGCAAAACAAAATGAGCAAATCAGAAATTGGCATGTTATAGATGCGGAAAATATGGTTTTGGGCAGACTTGCTTCAAGAATAGCAATGGTGCTGATGGGCAAAGATAAACCTATTTACACACCGTTTATTGATACAGGAGATTTTGTTGTTGTTATAAATGCCGCCAAGATCGTTTTGACAGGCAACAAGATGGATAATAAGCTTTACAGAAGATATTCAGGATATATTGGAGGCTTGAAAGAGACAACCGCGAGAGAGATGTTGAAGAAGAGCCCTAAATATGTAATTACACATGCTGTTAAAGGAATGCTTCCAAAAAATAGATTATCCAACAGATTAATAACCAAGCTCAAAGTATATAATGGAGATGAGCATCCTCATAAAGCTCAAATGCCGAAAGTAATGCATTTAAAAGAGGTTGATGAATAATGGAAGATAAAAGATTTTACAGTACGGGACGCAGAAAAACTGCTAGTGCAAGAGTATGGATTTCACTTGGAAGTGGAAAAATTAGTGTTAATAAAAAAAGTGCCGGTGATTATTTTCAAGGATATTCCGATTATATATCAACCGTTAAAGAACCGTTTGTAGCTGTTGACAAAGAAAACAGTTTTGACATAATGGCGACAGTAAAAGGAAGCGGACAGGCAGCACAGTCTGAAGCTATCAGACATGGTGTTTCAAAGGCACTTTTAGTTTTTGATCCTGCTTTAAGACAATCATTGAAGAGAAAAGGGTTGTTAACGCGTGATCCTCGTGCTAAAGAACGGAAGAAACCTGGTAAGAAAGGCGCAAGAGCTTCGTTCCAGTGGTCAAAGAGATAGACTGATTTTATTTTTCTGCATAATTAGCAGGTGTAAAATATGTTGAAAGTTGGGATATGCGGGGTAACTGGCTTCGCTGGATCTATGCTTCTGAGGTTATTATCAAAACATAGATATATATCCATAACCTATCTTGGATCCGGCAGTCGAAAGGAGTTATCGGTAAACACTTACTTTAATTCTAATTACGATAATATTCCGCCTAAATTTAGCAGTGTTGATGTAAAATTAATAAATAGAAGCTGCGATCTGGTATTTCTTGCATTACCTCATACCGTATCGCAGCTTTTAGTTAAAGATCTCACAATTCCCGTGATAGATCTCTCCGCCGATTTTAGATTAAGCAGTAAAAACAGATACGAGAAGTGGTATAAAACTATCCACTGCTGCCCTGATAAATTAAACAGTAGAGTCTATGGTATGCCTGAATTCTTCAGGAATAAAATAAGAAATGCCAAACTTATAGCCAATCCCGGATGCTATGCAACGGGAGCTGCTCTATCTATTTATCCGTTTGCTAAAAATAAGCTTTGCAGCTGGGCAATTGCCGATGCTGCTTCAGGCGTAACAGGTGCAGGTAAAGTGCTGAAAAGCGACCTGCTTTTTTATAGAGTTGATAACAATTTTAAAGCTTACAAAGTAGCTTCTCATAGACATCAACCTGAGATTGAAGAGGCGATATTCGAATCAACCGAGCTTAAGCTGCCGGTTACCTTCGTACCCCATCTGCTGCCTATTCAAAGAGGTATCCTATCGACAATTTATCTTGATAATCTACAAAATATTGGCAAAGATGAAGCCATGTCTGTAATTAAAAAACAGTATGAGAACGAGCCGTTTGTGAAGATAACGGATGATACGCCTCAGATAAGTGATGCAGCGGGAACCAATTACTGTTATATCTATGCCACTGTTGATGATCATAACGGGAAAATTATAGTTATATCTGCTATAGACAATCTTTTAAAAGGCGCAGCGGGCCAGGCTGTGCAGAATATGAATATTGCCTATGGATTTAGCGAAACGGAAGCTATTGCAGGTTGGCTTGGATGATAGAAAAATGGATTGAAAAAAGCGGCATTAAATCATCAAGCTGCAATTCCGGATTCAAAAAAGATAATATTCCTGATTTAGCCTTGATCCTGTTTCCAAAATTAGTCAAATGGACAGCTTGTTTTACAAGCAATAGATGCCTTGCCGCTCCTCTAATATATGCAAAACAGCTTTTAGAAAAGAAGAGTCTATTGAAAGCGGTTTTGATCAACAGCGGCAATGCAAATGCCGCAACGGGAGAAAAAGGATTACAAGATGTCTTAGCCGTGTCAAAAACGGTTTCTAATCTTGCTGATATCAAACAGGAGAATGTACTTATGTCATCAACAGGTGTAATAGGCGAACCTCTACCTGCTGCTGAAATAGAAAGCCATTTACCAAGTCTAATTAAAAACTGTACTGAATTTGATGAAAGCATAGCTGACGCAATAACAACAACAGATACTAAAAGAAAAACCGAAGAGATGACATTTGACAGCAACGGAGAGAAGTTTCATATCTGGGGTATGGCAAAAGGTTCGGGAATGATAGAGCCTCACCTTGCCACCACGCTTGTTTTTATTGTCACGGATTTTGATAGCTCGGAAGATGATATGGCAAGCATACTAAGAAACTCCGTAGATCGTTCTTTTAATAAAATAAGCGTAGATGGAGATATGTCGACCAATGATTCTGTTTTTTTATTTTCCACTGGCAAAAAAGGCGGAAATAATGATGATTTTGTCTGCGCTCTTGATAAGCTGACAAAGAGCTTATCGCTAAAAGTTGTTTCAGATGGTGAAGGGGCGACTAAATTTGTTAATATAACCGTTATAGGTGCCAATACAGATCATGATGCGGAACTTGCAGCGAGGAAAATTGCCAATTCGCAATTGGTTAGGACGGCTATTTTTGGCGAAGATCCAAATTGGGGGAGAGTTTATGCAGCAGCCGGAGCATCGGGAGCTGTTTTTGATCCGCTCAAAGTTGATATAATGTTTAATGATGAGATTGCTTGTAAAAACGGTATAAAATATAAAAATTACGATGAGAATAAATTGGCAAATGTGATGAAATGCAGCAGATTTAAAATAACAATAAACCTTGGAGCGGGGAATTCTTCATATAATATTTATACTGCAGACTTAAGCTATAGGTATATTGAAATAAATGCAAGCTACCGGAGTTAAACTATCAGGTACTGTTGACAGAATTAAAGAATCGGTAGATATTGTTGATATAATATCAGAATATCTACCGTTAAGAAAAGCAGGAAACAACTTTGTAGGTCTTTGTCCTTTTCACTCGGAAAAAACAGGATCATTCAGCGTAAATCAGGAGAAACAGTTTTTTCATTGCTTCGGATGCGGTGCATCCGGCGATGTTATATCGTTTCTTATGAAAAAAGAGGGGCTGGATTTTAAAGATGCATTGGTAAAACTTGCATTTAAAGCAGGCATAGATTTACCCCATCTTTCCCATAAAAGTTATTCCGGTAATAAAATAGCTGAAATAAATAGTGCCGCTGCCGATTATTTTAACAAAACTCTAAAAAATAATAGATCAGCCCTCAATTATCTATCTAATAGAGGTATTGATGAGAAATGTATAAACTATTTTAATATTGGCTATGCTGCTGATGAATGGGACGATTTAACGAACTTTCTTTTACGCAGATTTGACAAATCGTCCATAATAAAATCAGGAATATCGGTTATAAGCAAGAATCTAAAGCTTTACGATCGATTTCGTTCAAGAATAATGATTCCAATAATGAGTCGAAATATTGTCGTTGGATTTGGCGGCAGGCTGTTAGCGGAAGAGGCGAACAGAGCGAAATATGTTAACACTGCCAAAACCGAAATTTTTAATAAAGGCAATCTTCTCTTCGGTTTAGATAAAGCACGTTCGGCAATTATAAAAGAAGGATATGTAGTTATCTGCGAAGGTTATTTTGATATGATAACGCTTTTCGAGAATGGAATAACAAATAGCGTGGCTACATTGGGCACTGCATTAAGCGAGTTTCATATTACCAAGCTAAAAAGATTAACCAACCGATTTTATTTTTGCTACGATTCGGATAGTGCCGGAATAAAAGCATCGTTAAGATCAATACCGATTATGCTGAAAAATGGTATAAATGCATCAATTGTTGCACTTTCTAATGGCGAAGATCCGGATAGTTTTGTTAGAAAAAACGGAAAGGAAGCATTTATTAAAAGAATAAAAAGTTCCCAAGAATCATTTGACTTTTGGGTTGAACATTTAAAAAAATCATCCGCTACCGTTTCGGAAATTGCTATAATATGGAACAAAATCATTCCTTTGATAAACAAAATTGATGATGCTGCAATAAGGCAAACTATGATAAACCGAGCAGGCCAACTCCTTGGTGTTTCGTATAGTCCCGCAAAAGTCTTTAGAAGTGGTGAACTGAAAAAATCAGGGCTTTTGTATCACGAGAAGCTTTTGCTGAGCCTCATTTTATCCCACAAGTCATTTCTGTGTCAAATCACAGATGATATGTTGAGCGTGTTGTCGGAAACTACAGGACATATTATTGCTGCAGCTAATGAGGATGAAGGGCAAATATCAAAAATTATAGAGATGCTTGATAAACAAGGTTCTGATACCGTTTGTTATATTATGTCTGAGAATTTGGCAGGAAATCTTGATGCCGAAAAATCTAAAACAGCTTTTGACGAATGTATAGCATATTTTGAAATTATTAAAAAACGTTTTGACAGATCAAATATCATAGAGAAAATCAAATCAGCCGCTGCAAAGGGTGAGCCTACAATCGAGCTAATTAGGAAACAACAGGAACTAATAAGCAAGCGGTAGGTAGAAATTTATTTGATTTCTGCCTACCGCATTATTAGAAGCGTAAATCTATTCAATTATGAGACTACTTCATAATCTACGCTTCTAATAAAATTTAAATCAATCTTCCAGGCCTTCCTCTTTTAAAACGCTCTTTCTATATAGCGCAAACAGAGCTGCCATTAATATGAAAAAAAGTATTACGAATGTACCAATAGTATGTCTTTTTTTAGTTTCTTTTGCAGTTGGGAAAACAGCAGTTTTCATAGTTGCCAATATTCCCATAATCTGTCTGTCCGACAGATGAAAATTAGGCATTTTAGATCCACGCATCACTTTTTGAGGATTTTTTATGAAATTAAATAATTTTTCTTCACCGATATAAGCATATACTGTTGATAGATCAGGCGGAATTTGGCCGAATGCCGCTTTAAGTCCATTTAACTGGAGTGCAAAAACAGATCTATAAACATCTTTTGTTAGAAATCCATAATCCCTTTTCATAAGAACTTTAAATAAGGGTTTAACATTCGGAGAATTAACGAATGAAGGATATATCTTTTTATAACGCATAGAATGGCATGCAATACAGTATAATTTAATCGTTTTTTCTCCTTCACTTGATAACTGTTTTTCACTTATTTTAGCTTTTATAGCTTTAGCTGATTGAGGCACTTTCCACTCCGAGTGTTCCAAAACACCGCTCCACAATACATAAAATAGACCGAAAATAATTATAACAATTGGAACTGAACGTATAAACTTCAATTTACCGCCTCCTTCTTTTTCTCAAAGTGTGAAATAATCGGTAAGCTTATAAAGAATATCATATTGATTACAAAAAATATCTTTCCCATTAGAGCCGCATGCGGTGTTGCAGGCTGCGTACCTTCAATAGCAAGAACTGTAAAAGAGATTAAGAAGATCAGATAACCAAAGTAGAAAAGCGGTCGTTTTGATGCCGGCTTTTTCTTAGAAGTATCTAAAATAGGTAGAAGCAGGATGAAGATTAGAAACACATTTGTTGCCATAAAACCAAGAAATTTGTTCGGTATAGATCTGAAAATCTCGTAAAATGATGTGAGATACCATTCAGGCGCTATATCACTGGGCGTATGCATAGGATTAGCAGGAGCATAATTTGCCATAGGTGTGAAAGGCGCCGGGTCAAAAAAGATAAAATACGAAAATAGAGCGAGCACAAGTGAAATAATCATACCTTCTTTAAATGTGATATAAAAGAAGGGAACTGTTTCTTTCTCGTTTCCTTTAAGTTCTCTGCCGTCAGGACTTGTAACGCCTGTTTGATGAAAAAATTGTATATGCAGAAAGACAAGGCCTATTAAAACGAGCGGAAGGAACACTACATGAAGTGCAAATAATCTTGTTATAGTAAGATCGCCTATTGCAAATCCGCCTTTTATCCATATTGATACCTTATCCATTATGTCAAGTGGAATAGCAGTCGGCATTTCGCTTACAACTTCAGTTGCCCAGTATGAGAGCTGACCTTGAGGAAGAAGATAACCGGTTAAAACCGAAAGTATCATAATCATATAAATTATCCAGCCGATTACCCATACCAATTGGCGAGGACTTTTATACGCATTATAGTATATGCCGGTGAACATATGCGTATATATTATTGCCATGAAAAAGCCTGCACCTACTGCATGAAGTGCTCTAAAAAACCACCCCCACGGTATAACTTGAGCAATCGTGTAATTGACACTGTCAAATGCAAGGTTCATATCAGGCTTATAATACATAAGTACGAAAATCCCGCTTATTATCTGTATAGCGAGAAACACAACAGCTAAAACACCTAATGAATACGGCAGTGTTAATCCTATAGGAACACGATACTCAATCATCTCTTTATGAAAAATTTTTCCTAAACCCGTTCTTGATTCAAACCATTCTTTTATCGGTTGACCCATTCTTCGCTCCTTAGTTTATAGTTTAACCAACAGTTAATATATTGCCGACAAGTTTTTGTTTTTTTGGAAGCCAGAGAGGACGAGGAGGGGGACCGTAAATATTATCGCCCCATGGTGTATAAACACCGCCATGGCAAGGGCAATAATATATAGGTGCCTTGTATCCTTGTCCGCTATGTTTTTCCCATATAGGTATGCAGCCGAGGTGAGTACATACGCCTATTATGGCAACAACATTTTTCTGTCTCTTTAGTATAGGTTGAATTTTTTCATAGTTTGTGCTCTCTTTAGCTTTGCCGCCCCATTTTTTTAAATCATATCCCTCTGGAAATTTCATAACAAAAAGCGGTTTACCTTTGAAAGGAACGCTTTTGAGATCAAAATCCTGCATGCCGCTTATGTCAACTTTTGCTATAGATTGCGACATAGCATCTTTGCTTGGCTGAAGGCTTTCGGCCACAGGATACAGTGCACACACAGCACCAATTCCCCCTACTGTTCCTGTAGCCCTGCCAAGAAATTTTCTTCTACTTATTTTGTCACCCATTTCTAAAAACCTCCTCTCTTTACTATCTATTTACTTTATGATATCGTTAAACAGTCTACACACTACAACATAAAATATAATTGTCAAATACTATTTTAATTTGCTCTTGACTGATTGGATATTGTGTTTATTATCTAAGTTGGCGGGGCGTAGCGCAGTCTGGTAGCGCACCAGCTTCGGGAGTTGGGTGCCGCTGGTTCGAATCCAGTCGCCCCGACCATTATTAATCTGATAACATCTGAAAGATGCGAAGAAGCACTTAAAACTTCCTCAACTCATCTTCTGTCATAGGAATGACATCCGATGGAGTGTTGAGAATTGCCTTTGGTGCTGATTTAGACCTCATGAGTTTGTCTGCTTCTTTATGACTTGTACTATTTGTTACATTGATATTAACTCCAAGAAGCTCTCCGAGCTTTCCTGCAACAGTTATCAAATTCTCCGACTGAGATGTCATCTCTTTAGCCGATGCG
>VAPE01003305.1_pt1 | contig 28740 bp, 30 predicted proteins | sample 3393911 | NCBI WGS metagenome assembly VAPE01 (sample SAMN08290436, study PRJNA428436) | hydrothermal vent metagenome | isolation source: Deep-sea hydrothermal vent chimney | place: Atlantic Ocean: South-mid Altantic Ridge
AATTAGTGTCTGTGTATAAACTGCTGTTTTATATTCTTGTCATACCCGAAGTCTGTAGTCGGGTATCCAGAAGTTACTGAAAAGACTGGATTCCCGCCCAACTGACCGCGGGAATGACGGCTCTATTGTTGACTTTATACACAGACTCTAATTCAGGAGTCAACGAACCTGCAAATCTCTTACAATGCACCTTGCCGAAAGCCCCGGCCTTTGGTCGGAGAGCTTGACTCTATGAGAGCTTCTTCATGAGATTGGCCATCTCCATTGCCGTAACGGCCGCATCCCATCCCTTGTTGCCGGCCTTTGATCCGGCCCTCTCTATTGCCTGCTCAATCGTATCAGAGGTAATTATTCCAAAGGATACCGGGACGCCGGTCTCCATCGTTGCAAGGGCAATACCCTTGGAGGCCTCTGCGGCAACATAATCAAAGTGTGGTGTTGCTCCACGTATTACCGTTCCCAGGGCGATGACTGCATCATGCCTTCCCTTTTCCGCAAGCCTCTTCACCACCATCGGTATCTCAAAGGACCCCGGCACCCTCACAATATCGATATCCTTATCAGAAGTGCCGTGTCTCTTCAGGGCATCAAGGGCACCATCAATAAGCCTGGCTGTTATAAAGTCATTGAACCTGCTTGCAACTATACAGAACCTCAGCCCCTTTCCATTGATTTCTCCTTCATACAGACTCATGAAAACCTCCCTGTTCGATATTATAGTGCTTTTGAATATCCCATAGCACCTGCAAGGATTCAACCATTATGACTAAACCTGCGTCTTCTACCATTTCAGTTGCTGAACAGCGCTTAGAGGGATGGTCAATTATACTGCTGTTCGGATCCCTTAACAACTAAATTCGTGTTTAATCGCACCAGGCCTAAACCCTGTCAAGAATATGCCCCAGCTTCTTCTTTTTTGTCTTGAGGTACCGGATATTACCCTCTTCGGGTTTGATCTCTATAGAGACACGCTCGACCACCTGAAGCCCATACCCTTCAAGGCCTACAATCTTTCTCGGGTTGTTAGTCATCAGGCGAATCTTCTTCAGCCCCAGGTCAACCAGTATCTGTGCCCCTATCCCATAGTCCCTCAGATCGGGTTTAAAACCAAGCTTGATATTAGCCTCGACCGTATCGAGCCCCTGATCCTGAAGCGCATAGGCCCTCAGCTTGTTTGCAAGCCCTATCCCCCTGCCCTCCTGTCTCATGTAAATAATGACACCCTTACCCTCTCTCTCAATCATCTCCATTGCGCTGTGGAGCTGGTCACCACAGTCGCATCTGCGTGAACCGAATACATCACCGGTTAAACACTGTGAATGCACCCTTACGAGAACCGGCTCGTCAGGGGAAATGTCACCCTTCACAAGGGCAATATGAACGGTGTCATCAACCATGTTCTCATAAGCAATTGCCACGAATTCACCACCATAGGATGTTGGCAGCTTTACCTCTGCAATGCGCTTCACCAAGGTCTCTTTCCTCATTCTGTATTCGATAAGATCCTTAATGGTAACTATCTTCAGGTTGTGCCTCTTGGCAAATTCCATCAGTTGCGGAACGCGGGCCATTGTACCGTCCTCACTCATTATCTCACATATAACACCGGCAGGATAAAGACCTGCAAGCCTCGCAAGATCAACCGAGCCCTCCGTCTGTCCGGCACGCTGAAGCACCCCACCAGGACGGGCCTTCAGCGGAAAGATATGGCCCGGCTTGGACAAATCCTCGGGGCCGCATTCCGGATTGATCGCTGTCAGGACGGTAGTAGCCCTGTCATGGGCGGATATACCCGTCGTCACGCCCCTTCTGGCCTCTATTGAAACGGTAAAGGCGGTGCCGTAGGGCGAGGTGTTATCACTTGTCATCATCCGGAGCTGCAGTTCCTCCACCCTTTCAGGCGTCAGGCTCAGGCATATCAGCCCCCTGCCGTATTTGGCCATGAAGTTAATGACCTCGGCTGTCACCTTTTCAGCAGCAATACAGAGATCACCCTCGTTTTCCCTGTCCTCATCATCAACGAGGATAATCATCCCACCGTCTCTTATATCATCTATTGCATCTTCAATCGTATTGAACCTGTACTTACTCCTCATATCTCTATCCTCCCGGGGTTAAACAAACCCTGATTGTTTCAGTTTTTCCATCAGTATATCATCGTTATTCCTGCCCGACATAAACCTCTCAACATACTTACCTATTATATCAGTTTCCAGGTTAACCGAATCACCCACACCTTTGAAGCCTATGGTTGTAACCTCTTCAGTATGGGGAATGATAACGACACTGAAGGAATCCCTCTTACAGTCCACCACTGTCAGGCTTATCCCGTCAACTGCCACGGAACCCTTCCTGACAATATATCTCATCACATCTTCAGGCGCCTTTATACTCAACTCGGTTGCTTTACCGACCCTACTCCTCTTGGATATCCTGCCGACACCGTCTATATGGCCGGTTACGAGATGGCCTCCAAGCCTTTCCGAGGGTTTGACGGCAGGTTCAAGATTAACAGGATCGCCGGGACTTAGATGTCCCAGGGTAGTGCTCCTGAGTGTCTCCGGGGAAAGGTCAAACCTCATAATCAGATCGCCTCCGGAAACATGCTTCACACCCTCAAAGGTTGTTATAGTGAGGCAGGCTCCGTTAACGGAGATACTGTCACCAACCCCGGAGTCCCTTGCAACACCCCCTGATGCAATGGACAGAAGGGTGATCTCCCCTGTCCTCTTAAGACCGGCCACCTTCCCAAGTTCCTGAATAATACCGGTAAACATCCTTACTCCTCTATATCGATCTCAAAGTCGAGTTTTTTGCTGTAATATCCCATCAGATCCACAACCTCGGACCATGAGGCGGTGATCCTCACCATCCTGCTCTGTATCGTAACGCTTATATCCCCGTACTCAATGGGCACACCAATGGACTGGGCCTTCTCATAAACAAGGCGCCGGTAACGGTCCGGTCTTGTATAATTAAGCCGTGCTATGGCTTTACACTCCGACTTTAATGCATTGTAGTGATAATAGGGCACTGAAAACTTATAACCGACATAAAGGGCTACTATGGTGAGCAGGATGCATACAACAGGCTTTACAGCCCCTCGCTGATCCCCCGGTCTCATCGGATCAACCTCCCGATCCTTGATAATCGGGGCAAGTGTCTCTTGCCGTCCCATGACCAGTATATTATAAATGCCTTGCCTTTGACCTCATCGAGATCAACAAACCCCCAGTACCTGCTGTCATAACTCTGATCACGGTTGTCACCCATAACAAAGATCTTCCCCTGGGGCACATAAACGGGACCAAAGTTGTCCCTCACATCCATCCCCACCGGTCGTGTATCATTGTCGGTATGCTGTATGTATGGTTCCTTCAGGGCCCGGCCGTTGACGAAGACATTCTTGTTTCGTCCCTCTACCACATCACCTCCGACAGCTATCACCCTCTTTATAAAGTCACGTGAGGGGTCTTTCGGGTATTTGAATACAATAATATCCCCCTTTTGAGGTTCTCTGAACACGAGAATCTTTTTGTCGGTAAAGGGTATCTCTGTCCCGTATATAAACTTGGCTACCAGGATATGGTCACCAACAAGGAGGGTAGGGATCATTGATCCGGAGGGTATCTTGAATGCCTGAACCACGAAGGCCCTGATGATCAACGCCAGTATAAGGGCGGTTATTATTGCCTCTGCATATTCTCTTACCACACCCTTCTTCTTCATCATTCTTCCACCTCCAGTACTGAGAGAAAAGCCTCCTGGGGAATCTCGATCCTTCCAACCTGTTTCATCCGCTTTTTACCCTCCTTCTGTTTCTCGAGTAATTTTCTTTTTCTCGTAATATCACCACCGTAACACTTGGCAAGCACGTCCTTCCTTAGGGCCTTTACCGTCTCCCTTGCGATCACCTTGCTCCCTATAGCCGCCTGAATAACAACCTCGAAGAGCTGCCTCGGTATTATCTTACGCAACCTCTGGGCGACCTCACGGCCCCTGTAATAGGCGTTATCCCTGTGAACAACGAGACTGAGGGCATCTACGGGTTCATTATTAAGAAGGATATCAAGCTTCACAAGGTCGGACTCCTTATAACCTGAAAACTCATAATCAAACGAGGCATAACCCCTTGACAACGATTTAAGCTTATCGTAAAAATCCCATAGTATCTCACTCAGCGGAAGCTCATATACCACCATTATCCTGTCCTTGCTGATATAATTGAAGTCCCTCTGGATACCCCTCTTGTTCTGGCACAGACTGAGAATATTGCCGATAAACTCCTGGGGCACAAAGATCGTGGCCCTTATGAAGGGCTCTTCAACCACAGAGGGTTTTGAGGTCATCAGGTTAGGGTTATCGATAGCATGAACCACTCCATCCTGGTCATGAACCCTGTAAACCACGGTAGGAGCCGTACTGATAACGGAGACATCAAACTCCCTTTCAATCCTCTCCTTGATTATCTCCATATGGAGCAGTCCCAGGAATCCGCACCTGAATCCGAACCCGAGGGCGGTTGAACTCTCAGGCTCAAAATTGAACGACGCATCATTGAGACTCAGTTTTTCAAGTGCATCTTTCAGTGATTCATATTTCCCGGACTCAATGGGATAAAAACCGCAAAACACCATAGGCTTGACGTCCTTGTATCCCGGACAGGGACTGTCTGCCGGGTTCAGGGCATCCGTGATGGTATCTCCCACCCTTGTATCATGTACGTCCTTGATCCCTGCGATAATGTACCCGACCTCTCCTGAGGAAAGTATTTCAACTGGTGTGACGGAAGGTGAGAATACACCCACCTCTGCAACCTCGAACTCCTTATTATTATACATAAGCCTGATCTGTGTTCCCTTGCCGACCTTTCCGTCAAAAACCCTTACAAGCACCACCACTCCACGGTAGTTGTCAAACCATGAATCAAATATAAGCGCCTTCAAAGGCAGTTCATCCTCCCCGACCGGAGGCGGCACCCTCTCCACAACGGCTTCAAGGACCTCCCTGGTGCCCGTACCTAACTTGGCGGAGGTCTGAATCAATCCTGAGCAGTCAAGACCCACAACGTCCTCAATCTGTGCCTTGACCCTCTCAGGTTCAGCCTGTGGCAGATCTATCTTGTTTATAACGGGAATCAGGTCAAGGTCATTTTCGATTGCAAGGTAGGCGTTAGCAACGGTCTGGGCCTCAACCCCCTGTGTGGCATCGACAATAAGCAGGGCGCCTTCACAGGATGCAAGACTCCGTGAAACCTCATAGGAGAAATCAACATGACCCGGGGTGTCAATCAGATTCAGTATGTACTCGGCGCCGTCAAGTGCATTATAGATCAGCCTGACGGCGTGGGCCTTAATGGTAATACCCTTTTCACGTTCAAGCTCCATTGAATCAAGAACCTGCTCGGACATCTCCCTCGTCGAGAGTGCCCCCGTGTACTCAAGCAGTCTGTCTGCAAGGGTCGATTTACCATGATCGATATGCGCGATTATCGAAAAATTCCTTATCTTCTTTGCCATATTCTGTAGTTAATCTCCCTGTTCCGGATTAACAGGCTGAAACCTCCGGGATACACCCCGATACCCCTGCATAGGGGGATATAAGCGGACAGTACTTGCCCACCCTCGCAGGAGGGAGATAATATTCCGGCTAAACCTGTTCACTTCTTTAGATTATCAAACACAAGTGATGCTGATCCAATAACCCCTGCATCGTCACCTGACTCTGCGGGGATAATCCTCACACCCTCGAAAAGTTCCGGGAAGGCCCTCTTTTCCGCCTCTCTCCTTGCCTCCTCCACATAGATGTTCCAGGCGCCTGTAAGACCACCACCGAGTATAACGGCCTCCGGGCTGAATGTATTAACGAGGTTTGCTATCCCGATACCAAGATACCTGCCGGCGGTTTTTAAGATCTCTCTCGCAAGCCCGTCCCCTTCAAGGGCGCAGTTGTAGATATCCCCGGGTGTTATCTTGTAAATATTACCATTACAGCATTCCTTAAGGAGGCTCTCGGTACCGGCCTCAAGGGATTCAACGGTCATCGAGGTCATAGCCCTTGCAGAGGCGTAGGATTCAAGACATCCGCTATTGCCGCAGGGACAGCTCACTCCACCTGCCTCAACCGTCACATGACCAAACTCTGCAGCTATATCGAGCAGCCTTTCCTTGTAAACAACACCACCACCTATACCTGTGCCCAGCGTCAGAAGGACAAAGCTGCTGAAGCGCTTCCCTGCACCGGCCTTCTTTTCACCAATTGCATATGCATTGGCATCATTCTCGATATAAAGGGGAAGAGAAAACTTCTTCCCGATCACCTCCCCGAAGTCTACCCCCTCAACGGCTTCAAGATTCGGAGAACGGCGCACAAGGGCTCTTTTTCTGTCAATCACCCCTGCAACACCAATACCGATACCTGCAACTTCCGGGGTAATAATATCATCAATTAAATCAACCATCAGGTCAATTACATTCTCTGCAGACGATTCCATGGTCTTCGTCAAGACCTCATAATCATCGTTGATAAGGGCTACCCTGAGGTTTGTACCTCCAAGATCAACGCCTATAGCAAGCATAATATCCTCCGTGTAAGAAATCTCCCTATACTACTTAATTTATGAGATTATAATTAAAAAATAAGGTGAGGAATATATATTTTATCATAGTACGGGTATTTGGTTCAAAATCCCCCCGGCAACAACGGCGACAAACGAAGAACTCAATTACGGAAAGACAGACCTGTAAAGGGTCTGAACGTTTCTCCCGGCATCCGCATTTAAAAGGTCATTTATTCGGAAGAGGCTTCATCAAAGACCTTGTTCACCACGTTCAGGATATCCTCGGGGGTAAAGGGCTTCTCTATATACTCATATGCCCCGAGTTTGATGGCCAGAACAGCCGTGCTGATCGTTCCATAACCGGTTATTATAACCACATGGATCTCCGGCCATCTCTTCTTGATGGTCTTCAGGACCTCGATCCCGTCCATATCGGGCATCTTGAGGTCGGTCAGAACCAGGTCAAACCGCTCCTTCTCAAGCAGTGATATCGCGTCGTCACCCCTCGATGTCACTATCACTTCGTACCCGGCAGGCTCAAGCACCCTCTGACAACTGACCCTCACAATTGCCTCGTCATCTATTACAAGAACCCTTCTGTTGTGCATCAGAAACCTCCTTCATGCCGATTGGATCGTATATTTCCAATCCCTTCCGAAATCCTCCTTCTCAGAAGGGACAATACAGCAGGGTAGCTTATCGGGACATCGCCGAGTTCCCTTTTAACCTCTCCGGTATCAAACACAAAGCCCTTGTCGTCACTATTGAAGGAAAAGCGGAGATCAACTTCCGGATGACCGGCTATGAGCGCCAACAATGTTGATGTTATGTCACCAAGGGGTTTTCTGTCAATATGGTTGAGCATAAAGGTAGCCTTAACAACGGTTCCTTCCCCCTTCCCGGATTCAACGTTAAGTTGACCACCTGCCTCATTTGCAGATTGTGCAAGGAGCGGGATACCGAGCCCTACCCTCTTATCCTTTGTGCTGAAAAACGGATCGGTAATGGATTTGAGGGTTTTTTCGTCCATACCTTTACCGTCATCCCTGATTGTAACCGTCAGCATGCCGGAGGATCTGCTCCCGGTGATTTCTATCTCGATGTTCCCTGCACCTGCAGCTATTGAGTTCTGCAGTATATCGAGTATATGTAACGAGATGTCTTCCATGGGCTGAGAAGTTCTGCTGAAATATCAGATTCTGACACCCCTTCCACCCTCACCGAGGAAGGCAAGCCGGAGTTCCTCAAAACCGGGCCCCTTCATGACAAACTCCGAACATATCCGCCCGATATCATTTACGTAGTGCGCATCCGATGATCTGATCCACGTGAATTTCCTGTATCCACCGAAGGTCCTGCAGGCCCTGTCCATGGATGTCTGAAATGATATTTCAACCGCATCCAGCGGCAATGAATCCGGGATGAACCCAAGCTGAGTTATTATGCTGAACACCTCCCTGTCAATATGGCAGGCAATAGCAACTCCCCCTGTTTCATGAATGGAGCGAACTGTTTCTTCAACGCTCATATCCGTGGCACCCATCAGGTTCCTTTCATGAAAACGGAGGACCTCATCCTTTTCATTCACAACCACCTGCTCAAAATCGCCCATGTTCCTCACCTTCCATGGGAGCCCCCTGTTGACACTTTCCTGAAACTCTCTCAGCCTCTCATAATCCGGAAAGAGCCCTATGATATGCACCTCCTCGGAAGTGGTGACCTCCATCCCACCGATAACAGTGATGTCCTTTTCCCTTGAAGCGCTGATCGCGGCTGGCACGTTCTCTGAAGAGTTATGATCCGTAATGGCAATTATATCAATTTTCTTCCTGCAGGATTCCTCAATTATCCGTCTCGGGGTCATCTCGATCCCGGCGCAGGGTGAGAGGCATGTATGGATGTGGAGGTCAGTCCTGAAGGTTTTCAGCATCGAGCATCCGATAGAGTCTGCCGGCGGCCTCAAAGGCAGACAGATCGGTTATCATCAAGGGAATGCGCTCGGCGTCGGCTTTATTTATTGTGTCTGTTCCAGGTCTCCTTCCATTGACGATCACGACACCTGATATCCCCTTCAGCGCTGCCACAGCCACTATATTCACATGTGTCTGGAGGGTAATCCAGATGTTCCCTTCTTCAGCATTTGCCATAACATCACTCAAAAGATCACCGACATATCCGCCCGTAACTTCGACATCCTCATTCCTGGATTCAGTAATGAACCTGAACCCGAGTCTTTCGGCAATTAATCCAAGTTTCATACAGCCCTCCCGTGAAATACCCTGAGGCGGAGACCGCAGGGCATCTGAAAATTGTATCTTTATTTTGGTCGGGAATCCAGAAACTATAATAGATTTTCATACAAATCCTTCCATTTATGTCTTCATTAACTGATACTGGATTCCCACCTAAAAACTGCGGGAATGACAACAAGGCATTTCTTCCACATCATTACCTGATGAGTCATGAAATTTACATCAACCCCGGTGATACGGTGGTGTCGGGAGCAATATGACGGGGCATCCTCATCGTCATACGCTTCTTTATCACCGGAGCCGGGTTTATGTCAACCATTTCCATCCTCCTCCAGTTTTATAACCATACTCACCGTCGTTCCCTCTCCGACCACCGACTCTATGTTAAAGATATCGGAATTCTTCTTCATGTTAGGCAGGCCCATCCCGGCGCCCCAACCCATCTCACGGACCCAGTCCGGGGCAGTGGAGTAACCCTCTTCCATGGCAAGATCGAGGTCTTCAATCCCGGGCCCCATATCCTCTGCCACAATACGTATCTCCTCCGGAGAAACGCTGTATCTCAGGATTCCGGCTGTGGCGTATATGATTATATTCATCTCGGCCTCAAAGGTGACTATTGCCACCTTCCTTATAACGGAGTCGCCGATACCTCCCACCTTGCTCAGAATGGCTTTAAGTTCCGTCGGGGCCTCTCCGGCCCTGCTGAAGTCTCCCCCGACTATGTGGAAACTTCCCTCTATGGTATCGTTCTTCATTCCGGGCAACACCTCATCCCCAGGGAGTAGAGAACACCACATGCCGTAAACATCGAATATGGGGTAATAAGAAGCGTGATTTTCTTATCATCCGCCAGCTTGAGTGTCTCGGTGTCCGGCTCCTTTCCCCTTGTGAATACAACAACCCCGATATCGGCAATATCGGCGGTCCTTATAGCCTGCCGTTTGGTGAGGCCCGTAATCAGAAGTGAGTTTTCACGTGAATAGTAGAGAACCTCGCTCATGAGATCCGTTGCACACGCCCACTCCATCTCAAATTCACTATTATGATGGCTCGTCAGAACCAGTGTGTTCAGAGCGCTTATAACCTCTCTTACTCTCATCCGGCTTTTGAAATCCTATGTTTCTTCATAAGGGCATGAAAGTTGGGTCTCTGCATCCCCACGGCCCTTGCAGCCCTGGTTACATTCCAGTCATTGTCCCTGAGCGCCTCGATTACGAAAACCCTCTCAACCTCCGCTACAGAGCGTTCCCTTAAACTCTTTTTCATTATCCTCAATTCATCGGCATCCCTTGGAACCCCGCCACCGTTCTTTTCAAAAAGAAGGTTCAGGTCTTCGGGGTTTATCCTCCTGCCGTTCGACATCAATATAGCCCGCTGAATTGTGCTCTCAAGTTCCCTTACATTACCGGGCCAGTCATACGTTGTCAGGACCCTCATTGCCTCTACGGAAATGTTCTCCACCGCCGTTTCCAGCTCTTCATTATACTTTTCCAGAAAATGATAAACGAGAAGGGGGATATCCTCACGCCTCTCCCTGAGGGAAGGCAGGTGGATGGGAAAGATATTTAATCTGTAATACAGATCTTCCCTGAAACTTCCATCCCGGACCATACTCTGCAGGTCCCTGTTTGTGGCTGCAACAAAACGGACGTCAACACGCCTTGAGGCACTGTCACCCAGGGGACGGAACTCCTTTTCCTGAAGCACCCTGAGGAGTTTGGCCTGAAGCTGAAGGGACATATTCCCCACCTCATCCAGGAAGAGGGTTCCCCCGGCCGCAGCCTCCAGCAAACCGGCCTTGTCGTTATAGGCGCCGGTAAAGGCACCCTTCCTGTAACCAAAAAGTTCGGACTCCAGCAAATCCCCGGGAATTGAACCGCAATCAACAATGACGAAAGGCATATCCTTTCTGGGACTGTTGTAATGTATACCCCTCGCTATCAACTCCTTTCCGGTGCCGCTGTCTCCGGTTATCAAAACGGTGCTGATTGTTGGGGCCACAGAGGCAATCATCCTGAAAACACGCTCCATAACTCCCGATGTCCCTACGATGTTCTTGATATACCGGGTTGAGAGTTCGTCCTTAAGCCTCCGGTTTTCCTCCCTTAAGCTCTTCCTCTCGATGGCCCTCTCAACGATGGAGAGCAGTTCATCGGGTCTGAAGGGTTTTTCAACATAGTCATATGCCCCGAGTTTCATTGCCTCAACCGCAGTGGAAACAGTACCGTAACCGGTTATAAGGATCACCTCCGTATCCGGAGTTATCTCCTTTACCGTCTTGAGGAGATCTATCCCGCTGAGGTCCGGAAGTTTCAGATCTGAAAGAACGACATCAAAGGTATGCTCATCAATCACCTTCAGGGCATCACTGCCTTTATCAGCCTCAAAAATTCCCTTGCCGGCAGAGCCAAGGATCTTCCTGCAACTGGATCTGACTATCTCCTCATCGTCCACTATCAGTATCTTATGTTCCACTTCGGCGCTGAAACGCTCTTTCTCCCGGTCCCTTTTAAATAAGGTCCGGGACGGTTGTCGTTTTTTCCGTCATTCCGGCTTGTCCGGAATCGTTCTGAAAGAAGGATTCAGAACACCGGCTCAAACCGGCTTTCATCCTCCATGGTCGGTCAGTAACCCGCATGGGTTTTATCCGGAACTGTTTTCACCTGACCCGTCTGCCGGAGGAAGCCTTATATAAAAACTGGTACCCTTGCCCGGCGTGCTCTTTACCCTGATATGGCCACCGTGTTTTCTGATGATACCGTGACTTACTGCAAGCCCGAGCCCGGTACCCTTGCCTACCGGCTTTGTGGTGAAGAAAGGCTCAAAGATCTTAACGAGGTGCTCCTCCGGTATACCCGGTCCCGTATCCGTGAACTCAATCTCGAGGTACTCCTTATCACCTTCCCCGACGTTTCTTGTTGCAATCAAGACCTCACCCCGGTCATTCATTGCATCTGCGGCATTGATGAGGAGGTTCATGTAAACCTGCTCTATCTGGGATATATCTCCCCTCACCCGGGGCAGGTCCCGGGAGAGGTCAAGCCTGATCTTGACATTATGGAATTTGGCCTGGTTGCGTATGATGTCCACCGTATGCCGGATGGTATCATTGATGTCAAACTCCGTCTTTTCAGAAGGTATGGCCCTTGAAAAACCTAAAAGCCCCTTGATTATCTTGGAACAGCGTTCAGCCTGTTCGATGATAACCTCAAGGTCTTCACGGTCCAGCTTGTCCTCGGGTGAAACCCTGCTCAGCATCAGATGGGCAAAAGTTACTATACCTGTAAGGGGGCTGTTTATCTCGTGTGCCACACCTGCAGCCATGCGGCCCAGAGATGCCAGCTTTTCAGCATGGAAGAGCTGTTCCTGACCCTGCCTGATCTCCTCGGTCTTCCTGTTTACCTCTTCCTCGAGTTCCATAGCCCAGTTTTCGAGCTTCTGTCTGTCCATTTTCAGCTCGTGGGTCATAAAATTAAAGGTCTTTGCGATCATGCCCATCTCATCCTTCGTATTTATCTCGATCTTGTAATCGAGGTCCCCCTCGGACACCCTCTTCATGCCGTCGGAGACCAACATTATGGGCTTTATGATTATTTTCCAGAGTATTACGCAGAGAACAACCGAACAGAATATGGTAAATACTATTCCCAGGACCACGGTCACCACCTTCTGTCTCAGTATGGTTTTATCAATGCCCTTCAGTGAGTAGTCCGTCTCAAGTATCCCGAGGATATTTTTATCAGATAAATACTGATGGCAGGAGCCGGCAGAACAACTCTTTCTGTTTAATATCGGCCTGGCAAACTTTAAAAGCCTCCCCCCCTTGCCGTTTTTTATTATCATCCATGCCCCCTTTGATTGCATGGATTTAGGGGGGTTAAAGCCGACCCCGACGGAACCCAGGTGACATAGCCTGCAAGAAGGGGAATCGGGTCCGAGTTTCTTCCCTATCATCTCCCTCTCGCTTGAAAAGATGACATCCCCTCCGGGTGTGTAAATCTTTATATCCCTGATATTTTCAGAAGTGCCTAAAGCCTCTATGGTCTTCTGTATAGTTCCTATCTGCAGTGCATGCATATTGGAAAAGAGGCTCTTCTCTATCATCTCGGTATACGTTGCGGCGTGCTCGGCGGTATTAACAAGCATAGTGGTCTCACCGCGGATGATAATCATATACCAGAAAATGGAACTACCGAACAGGATTAGTGTGCCTATTGCAACGAGGAGTTTTACACTCAGGGAGTTGCGGGATTTCCTGGAGATAAGGTCTTTTAATAACTCAATGTTTTTTTCGATACTCACCATATTTAAAGCCCCTGATCCGGACTGTCAGCCTCTCCGGGCATTGTCACATTGAACTTTTCAATCCCCTTCAACTCTACTATAAAATTAAAGCTAAAATCCAGTATAAAAACCCTGCACCAAAAATTATATCTTTAGGTCTCTATAAAACTGTACATAAAAAAATATCTATAAATAAGTTTTTTTTTATTGACAAATAACTCTCGTTTGGTGTATAAAAATATCCATGCCTGGACAGTACTTACCAACTGATTATCTACCCGTCGCAATTTTTGTTTTAATATCAATAGCTTTTGGTCTCGGAGCCCTCATGATGGGGGCAATCTTCAGACTCAGGAGACCATATCCCGAAAAGCTTATGCCCTATGAATCGGGGATAACCCCGGTTGGAGAACCAAGATTCAGGTTCTCCATACAGTACTACGTCATAGCAATGCTCTTTGTGGTCTTTGATGTGGAAGCAATATTCCTTTACCCCTGGGCTATAGTTTTCAACAAGATAGGTCTTTTTGCCTTTGTAGAAATGATGATTTTTATCTCTATTCTCCTTGTAGGCTACATTTACGCCTGGAAGAAAGAGGCATTTACGTGGGAAGTCAAATCTAAAACCCTTGGTTGAAGATTTATTGATGAAAATTCTAAAATGTCAAAACCGGTAAGTCTTAGTATATATACTCACCACTGTTAGTATATATACTCACCACTGATAGAAGGAAGAATTGATGATTATAGATACCACAGCCGCGGTCGTTGAGGTTGAAGAAGGAATAAAGATAATCCCCGGTGCCAACACCATAATAACCACCCTTGACAGGGTAATAAACTGGGGGAGGGCTTCTTCACTCTGGCCGGTCACATTCGGTCTCGCCTGCTGCGCAATTGAGATGATGACAACCGGTACAAGCCACTACGACATTGACCGGCTTGGCATAATCTTCAGAGGGTCACCAAGGCAGGCCGACTTCATGATAGTTGCCGGAACCGTTACCAAAAAAATGGCCCCCGTTGTCAGGAGGGTATATGACCAGATACCCGAACCGAGATATGTTATATCCATGGGCAGTTGTGCCTGTTCGGGCGGAATCTTCCGTTCATACAGCACCGTTCAGGGCTGTGACAGCTTCCTGCCGGTCGATGTCTATGTCCCCGGATGCCCGCCCAGGCCGGAGGCCCTTATACAAGGCATCGTCAAGTTACAGGAAAAAATCAAAAAGGAGCGCCTGAGATGGAGCCGCTGGAGATAGCCGATAAGATCAGGGAGAAGTTCCCTCAGGAGGCGAGGGATGTTGCCGAGTTCAGGGGACAGGCCTCTGTAATCCTGAGGAAAGAACGCATCTCCGAGATCTGCAGGTGGCTTTACGATGATCCGGAGCTGAGGTTTGATTATCTGAAAGACCTCTGCGGGGTTGATTATCTCGGGAAAAAAGACCTTCGTTTCGAGGTCGTTTATACCCTCTACTCCATGAAGCATACGCATATGATCAGGCTCAGGGCCGGGGTAGGTGAAGACGACCCCTCGATTGACAGTGTCGTCCCCATATGGAGGGGTGCGGACTGGCATGAACGGGAATGCTTCGATATGTACGGTATAAGCTTCAATGGCCATCCTGATCCAAGGAGGATCCTCCTTCCGGAAGACTGGGAAGGCCATCCACTGAGAAAAGACTATCCTGAAAAGGGACCTGAAAGTGAGTGGAAGGGATTCCAGGAGGTCCTTGACAGGGCAAAAGAATTAGAGGAGTTCACATGGAAGGGATAGAAAAGTCCCTCGAGACTCGTGAACTGACCCTCAATATGGGTCCACAGCATCCCTCTACCCACGGTGTGCTGAGGCTTGTCCTCCAGATAGATGGTGAAACCGTCATAAAATGCACCCCCTATATCGGTTATCTTCACAGGGGGATAGAGAAACTCTCGGAGGGCATGACTTACCTCCAGGCACTTCCGCTTACCGACAGGATGGACTATATCGCCTCCATGTCCAATAATGTGGGCTACTGCCTCGCTGCAGAGAGGCTTTTCGGTATCGAGGCCCCTGAAAGGGCTAAATTCATAAGGACTATCGTTTCCGAAATGTCACGTATCAGCAGCCACATAATCTGGGTCGCCACCCACGCCCTTGACCTCGGTGCAATGACGGTCTTTCTCTACTCCTTCAGAGAGAGGGAATGGCTCCTGGACCTCTTTGAACTGCTCTGCGGGGCACGCCTGACCGTAAGTTACCCCAGGATAGGGGGGGTCAGGAACGACATCTCGCAGGAGTTCCTCGACAGTCTCTACAGGTTTACCGAGGAATTCCCAGGGAGGGTGGATGAGTATGAAACCCTTATCGACAAAAACAGGATCTGGCTGAAGAGGACAAAGGGGATCGGCGTACTCTCAGCCGAAGAGGCAATCAACTGGGGGTTAAGCGGGCCCACACTGCGTGGTTCAGGTGTCAACTACGACATAAGAAAGCGTTTTCCCTATGACGCATATGATAAAGTAGAATTCGACGTACCCCTCGGCGACAACGGTGACGTTTACGACAGGTACCGTTGCAGGATGGAGGAACTCCGTCAGTCAAACAGGATAATAAAACAGTGCATTGAGAAGTTACCGCAAGGCCCCATACTGGACCCCGATGCAGCAAAATTCATCCTCCCGCCGAAGGACAGGGTCCTTGCCGATATGGAATCGTTGATACATCAGTTTGTCCTTATAACAAAGGGGCCACTTGCTGCCCCCGAGGGTGAGATTTATGTTGCAACGGAGGTGCCCAAGGGCGAACTCGGCTTCTATATAGTGAGCGACGGTACGGGCAAACCATACAGGATGAGGGTCAGGGCGCCATCCTTCGTACACGCCTCGGTCCTGCCCAGACTCTGTGAAGGCGGACTGATTTCAGACGTTGTCGCAAACATAGGAACGATAGATATCGTTCTTGGAGAATGTGACCGGTAGAGATATCCCGGAGGCGGGCCCGATGCCCGCCGGGAAGACCTTAATTGATAGAAAATGGGCATTGAAGAACATATAAAGACGATAGCAGCAAAGTACCCTGACAGACGGGGAGCGCTCCTCCCCGCCCTTCATGTTGCACAGCGTGAGAAGGGCTGGCTGAGCCAGGACGCACTCAGGGAGGTCTCTGCCGTGTTGAATCTCCCCGAGGCAACGGTCAAGGGGGTAGCCACCTTCTATTCAATGTATAAAAAACACCCCGCAGGCAAATACCTTGTACAACTCTGCACGAACGTTGCATGTATGATTTTCGGCGCTGAAACCCTCCTGGACCTCTTAGGGAAAAAATATGGAATGGAGCCCGGCGGGACGACGGAAGACGGTCGGTTTTCTCTGGTCATTATGGAATGCATCGGGGCCTGCGACAGGGCTCCGGCAATGCTCGTAAACGAAGACTTCCATGCAGACCTGACGGAACAACGGATCATGGAGATCCTTGAAAGCTACAAATAATCCTTTTATCAAATGAATAATGAATAAGGTTTTACTCAAAAATATCGACAATCCCGATTTGCCGAGCCTGGACTTTTACAGGCGGCACGGCGGCTACCTCTCCCTTGACAAGGCCCTTAAAATGGAGCCGTCGGAGATAATCGGGGAGGTCAAAGCCTCGGGCCTCAGGGGTCGTGGCGGTGCCGGGTTCCCAACGGGTATGAAGTGGGACTTTGCATCGAAAGACCCGAACTTTCCCAAATACCTGATCTGTAATGCAGACGAAGGCGAGCCGGGGACCTTCAAAGACCGCCCGATACTCGAACGGAATCCCCACCTGCTGATAGAGGGGATGATCATCTCCGCCCATGCACTCAGGTCTGAATTCGGCTATATATATCTCCGGGGTGAATATCCCCATGCCGGGGTGGTATTGGAAAAGGCGATTGACGAGGCATACAGGGCCGGTCTCCTTGGGAACAATATCCTTGGCAGTGGCTTGAGGTTTGAGTTGTCGGTGCATCAGGGGGCAGGTGCATACATATGCGGGGAGGAGACTGCACTCATAGATTCAATTGAGGGGAGGCGTGGACAGCCAAGGATAAAACCGCCCTTCCCCGTTAACGTCGGCGCCTGGGGCAAACCCACAGTGGTTAACAATGTGGAGACACTTTCAAATATCCCATATATTATCGAGGCCGGCGGGGAGATATATTCACAGATCGGCAATCCTGAATGCCCCGGCCCGAAGCTCTTCTCCGTCAGTTGCTGCGTTAACAGGCCGGGGGTTTACGAACTTCCCATGGGGATAACCCTGCGGGAGATCATCTACGAACATGCCGGGGGTATAAGGAACGGCAACGAGCTGAAGGCCGTTATCCCCGGGGGTATCTCAACACCGGTGCTTAAGCCCGACAGCATCGACTGCCGTATGGATTTTGTAAACCTCCCCAAATCCGGCAGTATGCTCGGCTCCGGCGCCGTCATGGTCTTTGACAACACCGTCTGTATGGTAAAGGTTTGCTGGCGTGCCATGAAGTTTTTTGAACATGAATCCTGCGGTAAATGTACCCCCTGCAGGGAGGGGACGGGCTGGATTAGAAATATCCTTGAGCGTATTGAAGGCGGGTTTGGAAGAAAGGGAGATATTGAACTCCTGCAGGACGTTGCCGCGAGTGTGTCGGGCAAGACATTCTGCCCCCTCGGTGACGGGGCTGCAGGTGTGGTTCTCGGTTTTATCAAAAAATTCCCCGAGGAGTTTGAATACCATATTGAAAACAAGAAGTGTATGTCGTGAAGGACATGATACGGTACGATGGACTTTTTACGAGTCCATTGTGAACTACCCTGCGGCAGAGACCGCAGGGTGTTATATTTATAATAAACGATTTTTTTAAAACTGTTGAAACCCATGATCAAACTGACGATAGACGAAAAAGAGATCGAACTCGATAAACCGGTAACGGTCCTCGAGGCAGCCGGGAAGGCCGGCATAAGGATCCCTACCCTCTGCTACTTCGAGGGGCTCAGCCCCTTTGGGGGATGCAGGCTCTGCCTTGTGAAGGTTGAGAAGCTGCCCAGGCTCCAGACGGCCTGTACACTTATGGCTGCAGACGGAATGGTGGTAAATACCGAGAACGAGCAGATAAGGGCGGCAAGGCGCTCCATGCTCGAGTTTCTCCTCATCAACCACCCCCTTGACTGTCCGGTTTGTGACAAGGCAGGCGAGTGTCAACTCCAGGACCTCGTAGCTGAATACGGCCCCGATGCAGGCAGGTTTGCAGAGGGCAAGAGGACACATCCCGAGAGCTTTGACGACCCCATCATCGTGAGAAACATGGAACGCTGCTTAACCTGCACAAGGTGTATCAGGATGTGTAACGACCTCCAGGGCGCCTATGCAATAAGCGTAACCGGCAGGGGCTCCAGATCCTTTGTCGAGCCCTTCTCGGGCGGCAGATACAACTGTGAATACTGCGGTAACTGTCTGACCGTATGCCCCGTAGGTGCAATCATGTCGAGGTTGCACAGACACAGCTACAGACCGTGGTTTGTGGAGAGAGAGGTCGAGACCGTCTGCGGATTCTGCGGCGTTGGCTGCACCATGGTCCTGCAGATGAGAGAAAACTCAATTATCAGGACCATACCCCGAACGGGTCTCGGTCTGAACAACGGGCTGTTATGTGTTCGCGGGAGATTCGGTTATGATTTTGTGGAGTCAAAGGAGAGGATAACGGTACCCATGATAAGAAAGGACGGCGGTCTGAGACCGGCCTCATGGGATGAAGCACTCGACTTTGTTGCCGGCAGGCTCCGGGAAATCAGAGATAAACATGGGGCGGGCTCCATTGGGGCAATCGCATCGGGAAGATGCTCAAATGAAGACAACTACATGTTACAGAAACTCATCCGCTTTGTAATAGGATCCAACAACATCGATTCAACTGCAAGGAACTTCTATGCCCCGGCGGTTTCATACCTCGAGGCACTGTTCGGGCAAGGGATTACCGCAAATCTCATACCCGGCATAGCCAACTCGGACGGCATCTTTGTTTTGGGTGGCGACCCGACCAAAATCAACCCTATTCTTGGATTACAGATCCGTGCCGCCCGGCGCAACGGCGGCAAGGTTATAACGGCCGGTCCCTCGGGTGGGCTGAAGAGATCCACCGATTACGAACTCTCAACGGTGTCTTTCGGTGAAGAGGCCGTACTTTCCGGTATCGTCGGGGGGCTGCTCGATGCAAAGGAACCCCCGGGAGAGAACAAGAAGGTCGAGGAGCACCTGAAATCATTAGTAATTCCCGACGATGAAGCCCTCAGGGAAGCCGGTATATCGCCCGAGTCAATAAGGGCAGCCGTCGACGACCTTAAGGATATGACGACCCCTGTAGTGGTAATCGGTCCCGGGATCACCGCCCGGAACAGACCGTCCAAACTGCTCTTTCTTGCCGGGGCCATTGCCTATTTAACAAATGCACGGATATTCGTCCTCTCGGAAAGGCCCAACTATCAAGGGTTGATGGATATGGGATGTCTTCCCGATACCCTTCCCGGTGGTCGCCCCATCAGGTTTGAGATGTTCAGGCACAAGATAGAAGAACGTGTTGGAACGGCCGTCCCCGTTGATGAAGGGCTAAACCTCTATGAGATGGTGGATGCCTCGATGGAAGGGAGGATCAGGGCGCTCTACATAATGGGTGAAAACCCTGTTTTCAACCTTCCCGACAGGAAAAAAGTGACGAAGTCCCTTGAATCCCTGAATCTCCTCGTGGTCCAGGACATCTTCATGACAGAGACGGCAGTGAAGGCGGATGTGGTCTTTCCAGCCTCCTCCTGGTCTGAAAAGGTGGGTACCTTTACAAACCTCGAAAGACGTATACAGGGAATCGGAAAGGGCAGGGACCTCAAAGGAACCCGCGAGGACTGGCGTATACTCGCAGCGATCGCCAATCGCATGGGCATGAAGGAAACCTACAATGTCCCCGAAGATGTATGGAATGAAGTATCACACGTCTCACCCCTGCATTCGGGGTTGAGTTATGAAGACGTAGGGAGCAGTGATTCAATCTTTCCATATCACGGTGAACCGTTGAGGGGGATCGAGGGCGACTTTTCCGTTGATTCGATAGGGCGTCTGCCGGAAATAAAGGCAGGCGAGGGCTACCGTTTAATCACCGAAAGACCGCTTTTTCACTCCGGCACCTTAAGCAGGAGATCAAAGGCCCTGTTAAGTATCTCCTCTGAACCCTCTCTCCTGATCAACCCCTCGGACGCTGAAGAACTTCATGTATCCGACGGGAGCACACTGACTGTAAGGACGGAAATGGGGCTTGTCAGCATAAAGGCCAGAATCAGTGACGAGGTTCCTGAAAAAACGGTATCCCTCTCCAACGTATTCGAAGAAGGACACATAACAGAGCTTGTAGGGTATTCACAGGACCCCTTATCCGGGACTGTAAGCCTCAAATACAGTGTCTTAACCATCGAGAAATCAGGAGATGAGTGATGTTTGAGTTCTTGTTTCAGCCGGGGATATTTGATTTATTCCTGAATATCGTGATAATAGTTCTGAAGATAGCCATAGTAGTCGGCGTCGTCATGTTCCATGTTGCCTATGCAACCTATTTCGAACGCAAGGTGATCGGACATATGCAGGTAAGGATGGGGCCCAGGGAGGTCGGCCCCCACGGCTTATTGCAACCCGTGGCAGACATGCTCAAACTCTTCTTCAAGGAGGATATAATCCCTGCAAAGGCCGACAAGCCGGTTTTCTATATAGCCCCGGTTATCTCGCTTATGGCGGCACTCTCATCACTGGCGGTAATCCCCTTCTTTGAGGGGTTTGCAATCTCCAATATAAACATAGGGCTTCTCTTCATACTTGCGATGTCTTCCCTGGGGTCTTACGGCATAATACTCGCCGGGTGGTCTTCCGATTCAAAATACGCATTCCTTGGAGGACTCAGATCTTCAGCCCAGGTAATAAGCTATGAGGTTGCCCTTGGTTTGAGCCTCGTAGGTGTTATGATCCTATCGGGCTCACTGAACATGACGGACATAGTCCATGCCCAGGCCGCTTATCCGGCAGGCATGTTTGTAATACCACAGATCCTCGGGTTCTTTGTCTTTGTTGTAGCGGCCTTTGCTGAAACCAACAGGACACCATTCGACCTGCCCGAGTGCGAAAATGAACTCGTTGCAGGTTATTTTGTCGAGTACAGCGGCATGAGGTTCGCCCTCTTTTATGCCGCTGAATACATAGGCATGATAATCATGGGCTCCATCGCGGTGGTCTGTTTCATGGGGGGCTGGACCATCCCCTCTTTTGCGACTGCAGCCCTCCCCTTTCTCAAGTACGTACCCGGTGTGGTATGGTTTGCACTTAAGCTTTACCTGACCATATTCTTCTACTACTGGGTCAGGGCCACTGTTCCGAGATACAGGTACGACCAGTTGATGGCCATCGGATGGAAGGTACTGATACCCCTTGCACTGCTGAATATAGTGATAACAGGGATTATCAAGATGTTCATATAATTAAACCAAGGAGAGACGGAGAAGTGGTTGAAACCGATAAGGAATGTTTATGACAGTGAATGAACTTATAAATAAGATTTTTTTTGTAGATATAATCAAGGGACTTGCCCTTACGCTGAGCAGACTTTTTACAAAGCCCGTCACCAGGAGATATCCAAAGGAGAAGAGGCCTGCCGCCCTTGGGTTCAGGGGTCTCCATGCCCTGGTAAGGAACCCCGCCACGGGCAAGGCAAAGTGTGTGGGATGCGGCCTATGTGCGGCAATATGCCCGTCAAGATGCATCTCTATCTATACATCTGAAGGGCCGGAACACGAGAAGGTTGTCGACAGGTATGAGATTGAGGTCCTGAGGTGTGTCTTCTGCGGGTTATGTGTCGAGGCATGTCCTTACGGTGCGGTGGTGCTTACCCCGCACTATGAGTACTCGGACTACTCGAGGGATCCCTTTTACATGACAAAGGACAAACTCCTCAAAAACTGGGACAACTACATGGGAGATGACGGGCTTGATTATTTTGACAGGTACTGGAACCCCAGGAGCGAATACTTTAAAGGGCACAAAGGACAGGCGGTTTTTAAGAAGGATTAGTGATTACGAGTTGGAAATTACGGATGATGATTATACTGAAAAACTCTGGAGGTCGAATTGGTTGAGTTCCTCTTTGGATATCTTGCATTTGCCGTTATAGTTTTTTCTCTCCTCGTGGTGCTCAGCAAGAATGCCATTCATGCCGTGCTCTGGATGCTCGTCATGTTCTTTCATATTGCGGCGCTCTACCTACTTCTGCAGGCCGAGTTTCTGGCGGCGGTCCAGATAATCGTATACGCCGGGGCAATCCTTGTCCTGTTCCTGTTTGCCATAATGCTCCTGAACCTCAAGGAGGAGTTAACCGCTAAACAGTTAACGGACGGGTGGCCGGTCGGGCTGTCTGTTGCACTGGGTATCGTCCTTCTACTTCTGATAGCGCTGAACGGCCTTTCCACCACCTTTAAGGGAAGGTGGTCCATAGATGAAATCAAGCGGGTTACATACACAAAGGCACTTGGAGAAGTGCTCTTTACTAAATACATCTTTCCCTTTGAGATAGCCTCTTTGGTTCTTCTTGTTGCCATAATCGGGGTTGTGGTTCTGGCTAAAAAGAAACTCAAGGCATAAAGACGAGGGTTAAGGAGGATATATATGGTCCCTTTACACTGGTATCTCTGGCTTGGCAGCGCTGTATTCGCCATCGGTATTTTCGGCTTTCTTACAAGGAGGAACGTTATTATCATGTTCCTCTCCATCGAACTCATGCTGAATGGAGTAAATATTTCTCTCGTTGCACTCAGCCATTACATGCAGGACCTGAGGGGCCAGATCCTGGTGTTCTTCATAATAGCCGTTGCAGCTGCAGAGGCGGCCATCGGGCTTGCCATCGTGATATCGCTCTTCAGGAACAGGGCAACACCACATGTGGACGAACTAACGGAGTTGAAGGGGTAGAGGGAGTTGAAGAGAGGCTTAAAATTCAACTTAACATTAACCACGCACAATGTCATTCCGGCACAATAGTGTTTTCAACTTTTTTACGAATGAACCGGAATCTTAGAGTTACGATGAGGCAGGGAGGAATATGCAATACTATCTATTAATACCGCTTTTACCACTTGGGGCCTTTCTGTTCAATCTGCTCCTTGGCAGGAAGCTGATAAGAAGCCAGGCCCACTGGCCTTCTACACTCGCCGTATTCGGCTCCCTTGTCATATCGGTCATGGTCCTCTTCGATGTAATATCAGGCAAGACCTTAAACGAAGACCTCTACTCGTGGATCATCTCCGGTAAATTCCAGGTCTCCGTCGGGTTTCTGATCGACCAGCTTACCGCTGTAATGCTTATAGTCGTTACATCCGTAAGCTTTATTGTCCACCTCTATTCAGTAGGATATATGCATGACGACCCCGGATACTACAGGTTCTACTCCTACCTCAGCCTCTTTACTTTTTCAATGCTTATGCTCGTAATGGCCAACAACTTCCTTCAGCTCTACTTCGGATGGGAGGCGGTCGGGCTCTGCTCCTACCTGCTGATAGGTTTCTGGTATGAAAAGAAATCCGCCGCAGATGCCGGAAAGAAGGCGTTCATAGTTAACAGGTTCGGTGACTTCGGGTTCGGTCTCGGCGTAATCATGATATTTCTGACCTTCGGCACCTTGAACTATCTGCCCGTGTTCGAAAACGTTAACGGGATTGTGAACCAGTCCGTCAATATACTCGGGGCGAATGTGAACCTCGTTACCCTGATAGCCCTGCTGCTCTTCTGCGGCGCAGTGGGTAAGTCCGCACAACTGCCCCTCCATGTATGGCTGCCCGACGCAATGGAGGGTCCCACTCCCGTAAGCGCCCTCATCCATGCCGCTACAATGGTTACGGCAGGGGTCTTCCTGGTTGCAAGGACCAACCCCATATTCAGCCTTTCCCCTACTGCAATGGGCGTGGTCGCCGTGGTGGGAGGTATCACCGCCCTCTTTGCTGCTACCATCGCACTTGTCCAGAACGACATAAAGAGGGTGATTGCATACTCCACAATAAGCCAGCTCGGCTACATGTTCCTTGCCTGCGGGGTCGGCGCCTATGCAGCGGGCATCTTTCACCTCTTCACACATGCCTACTTCAAGGCGCTCCTCTTCCTCTGCGCCGGCAGTGTAATGCATGCAATGGGGGGCGAAACAGACTTCCAGAAGATGGGAGGACTCAGGAAATACATGCCCGCCACTTACCTGACGATGCTGATAGCATCCCTGAGTATATCCGGCATTCCCGGATTTGCGGGATTCTTCAGCAAGGATGAGATCCTTTTCAGGGCCTACGCCTCAGGTGGCGGGGTTGGAAAGTTCGTCTGGGTACTCGGAACACTGGCTGCACTCCTCACCGCCTTTTATTCCTTCAGGCTCATATTCCTCACCTTCCATGGCGAGTTCCGGGGGACGGAACAACAGAAGCACCATCTACATGAGTCACCCGGGTCGATGACGATACCCCTGATTCTCCTCTGTATCGGCGCGGTAGCTGCCGGGTGGGTAGGCATTCCCCCCCTCCTTGGAGGTAGTGAGCGCTTCAGTGAGTTCCTGTCACCCGTCGTAGGGTATCCACAGGGCGAGGCCACTCACGCCGAGGAATGGATGACCATGGGGCTGTCGGTACTCGTTGCCCTTGGAGGTATCCTCATCGCCCTGGTATTCTATCTCAGGAACAGGGAGATCCCCGTAAGACTTGCCGAAAGGTTCGGATTCGTCTACAGGGTGCTCTGGAATAAATACTATTTCGATGAGCTTTATAACCTCATTGTCGTAAGGCCGTCGATCTTTGTCGCAAGGAATATCCTTATAGGACTCACCGACGGCGCAATAATAGAAGGGATCGTTAACGGTGTCCCTGCCTTCATCGGATGGCTTGGCTCCCGGACCAGGAAGGTTCAGGACGGGCTCCTCCAGCATTACGGTACGATAATGGCCCTGGGACTGTTTGCAATCCTCGCAATAGTAATGATCGTGATTGCCCGGTAAGAACGAAACGCCATGCGGCAAGACCACGTGAATAACGAGTTGAAAACTGATAATTTAAGGAGTCAATAATGGAGATTGGGTATCCAATTCTTTCAACCATCATATTCCTCCCTGTTATAGGCGGGCTGGTGTTACTTCTGATAGGACGAGGCCGTGAAGGGCTGATAAAGTTGTTCGCCCTTCTGGTGAGTGTCCTGACATTCGCCCTTTCCCTTCCCCTCTTTACCGGCTTTGACAGGACCACTTACCTTATGCAGTTCGTTGAAAGAAAGGACTGGATACCGGAGTGGGGGATACAGTACCACATCGGCCTCGACGGAATCAGCGTGCTCTTTGTACTCCTGAGCACCCTGATAAGCATCCTATGTATCCTGATTTCCTGGAACTCCATCAAGACAAAGGTGAAGGAGTTCTACTTCTCGCTCCTCCTGATAGAGGGCGCAATGATCGGTGTTTTCTGTTCCCTCGATTTCTTCCTATTCTATATTTTCTGGGAGGCGATGTTAATACCGATGTACCTGATCATCGGTGTCTGGGGAGGCCCGAGAAGGATCTATGCAGCCATAAAGTTCTTCCTCTATACACTTATCGGAAGCGTCCTGATGCTTGTGGGAATAATCGTACTTTATCTGAAGGGAGGGACATTCGACATAGTCGAACTCTCACAGTTATCCCTGCCCTATTCCGTCCAGCTCTGGATCTTCTGGGCATTCTTTGCCGCCTTTGCAGTCAAGGTCCCCATGTTCCCGGTGCATACATGGCTGCCCGATGCCCACACAGAGGCCCCTACTGCCGGAAGCGTGCTCCTCGCCGCCATACTGATCAAGATGGGGGCATATGGATTTCTCAGGTTCTCTCTCCCCATGCTGCCGGATGCTGCAAGGGCGATGACGCCGATAATGCTCGGGCTCTCAGTGGTGGCAATCATCTACGGAGGTCTTGTATGTCTTGCCCAGACCGACATGAAGAGGCTTATTGCTTACAGTTCCGTAAGCCATATGGGGTTTGTCACACTCGGAATTTTTGCCCTTAATGTCCAGGGCGTAGAGGGAGGAATACTACAGATGATAAACCACGGTATAATTACGGGGGCATTGTTCCTCTGCGTGGGCATCATCTACGAGAGGACCCACTCACGTGAGATATCCGATTACGGAGGTCTTGCCACCGTGATGCCCGTGTATGCCGGGTTTTTCATGCTCTTCACTCTTGCCACCATAGGGCTTCCGGGACTGAACGGTTTTGTCGGGGAGTTCCTTGTCATCCTCGGTGGCTTTAAGGCAAAGATGCTTGTCGGAGTTCTTGCGGCATTAGGCATCATCATAGGTGCAGGGTATATGTTATGGCTTTATCAGAGGATATTCTTCACGGAACTTAACGAAAAGATCTCGAACATGGCCCCGATGGAATTCAGGGAGGCGTTTACACTCTTTGCGCTCTCCATCTTTGTGCTGTGGATAGGGATCTATCCCAATACATTTCTAAGCTTCATGCACGTAAGCGTAAACCATTTGCTCGAGAGGGTCCATTACGGGCTGCCGGACACGATGGTTGCACTAAAGCATCTCGCCGGAGGTCATTGATTATGAATCTGACGGACTTACAACATATACTGCCCGAGATTGTCATGGCAATACTCTCCCTTCTCCTTGTAATGCTGGATCTCTTTATCCGCAGGAAGGAGACAATAGGGATTATCAGCATCATTTCGATTGCGGTTGTATCCTATTTTGTCCCCCAGTCTTTCGGCAGTGCCTTTGGCGGCATGTTCATCTCGGACGGCTACAGCGTGTTCTTCAAGTTTATCTTCTTTATCAGCTTTATCCTGACCGTCCTGATTTCAGGCAGGTACCTCGAGATAGAAGGGGAAGTCCACGGAGAGTACTACTCGCTCCTCATGTTCGCCACCCTCGGTATGATGCTCATGGCATCCGCCGGCGACCTCATCGTCCTGTACCTCGGCCTTGAACTGATGGCGCTGAGTCTCTATATACTTACAGGTTTTTTACGCAGCAGCACAAGGAGCAACGAGGCATCGCTGAAGTACTTTCTCCTCGGTGCCTTCTCGTCGGCCATCCTGCTCTACGGTATAACCATGATCTATGCACAGACGGGCACAACGGACATAAGTGCAATAGCCGCCGCCCTGATCGATGAAAAGGCCTCCGTTGCACTCCTCCTGCCCGTGATCTTTCTCCTTGTTGCCTTTTCATTCAAGATCGCCCTCGCACCCTTTCATATGTGGACACCCGATGTCTATGAAGGAGCCCCGACCTCCATTACCGCCTTTATGTCCGTAGGACCCAAGGCTGCCGGGTTTGCCGTTTTAGGCAGGGTCTTTCTGACCGGCCTTGAACCCCTGAATCTCAACTGGATACCCATACTGATAGCCCTCTCGATCCTGACCATGGCGGTGGGCAACATTATTGCGATACAGCAGCAGAACATCAAGAGGATGCTCGCATACTCCTCCATAGCCCATGCGGGTTATGCCTTAATCGGTGTGATTGCAGGGGGCCCCGAGGGGCTCTCCTCGATGATGAACTACCTGCTCATATATACCTTCATGAATATCGGTGCATTCTCGATCGTTATACTCCTGAGGAGCGAACAGTTCCAGGGTGAAGACATCGCGGACTACAAGGGGCTTGCAAAGTCCCATCCACTTGCCGCAGCCCTTATGCTTGTCTTTATGTTCTCACTGACCGGGATACCACCGACGGCGGGCTTTATCGGCAAGTTCTATATATTCAAGGCCGCCATCTCGGCCGGCTATACATGGCTTGCCGTGGTAGCGCTGCTCTTCAGTGTAATATCGGCGTACTTCTATCTCAGGATCGTCATGTACATGTACATGCATGAACCCAAAGGGGAACCCGTTAAACTCTCCGGCTCCCCCTCCCTCGGCCTTGCGCTCATTGTAACGGTCGCCGTGGTAATCTTCATCGGGATCTACCCCAGCCCGTTCCTTGCATTTGCCAGGATCGTAACCTGGTGATACCGCCGGACAACGGGGCGTCTGAAAATTGCATCTTTATTTTCGATGTCATTCCCGCTTGTCGGGAATCCTTCGACTTGTCCTGCATACTTCCTGGAAGAAAGATTCCGGACAAGCCGGAATGACGGAATAACGAATGCTATGCGCTTTGAACGATACCCCGAACGCTTTCGGGGAATGACGGAAAAATGGAACTGCGCCGGAGACCGCAGGGTGTTATATTTGATATTCTTATAAAAAGTCGTCATTCCCGTGAAAGCGGGAATCCAGGAAGCGTGTAACTATCTGAAAAGACTGGATTCCCGTTTCCACGGGAATGACAAAAAAACACTTTTTCAGACTTTTTGCAAGTCCATCATATTTATTATGATTTCAATATTTCCATCTGTCATTCCGGCGGTCCTTAAGCCGGAATTCAGTGTTTTCCATACCTTTCTGATGCCCCGAATGCTTTCGGGGAATGACGACAAAAAGACATTACGAGGATGCCGGCTGAATGCCCCGATCTTTGGCCGGAGAGCTTCACTATGAAACAGATTACATGATTTGTGAAAATAAACTCACAACCTCCCCTCCTCGGAAATAGAAACCCCCTGATTTTAAAGAAAACAA
>VAPE01023692.1_pt1 | contig 28714 bp, 23 predicted proteins | sample 3393911 | NCBI WGS metagenome assembly VAPE01 (sample SAMN08290436, study PRJNA428436) | hydrothermal vent metagenome | isolation source: Deep-sea hydrothermal vent chimney | place: Atlantic Ocean: South-mid Altantic Ridge
CATTCCCGTCCCGACAAATCGGGATTGGGCGGGAATCCAGTCTTTTCAGTAACTTCTGGATACCCGACTACAGACTTCGGGTATGACAAAAATATAGAACGATTCCGGACAAGCCGGAATGACAGCAACAAGCCGGAATGATGAAAAACGACAACCGTTCGACTTTATATACTGACTCAATTTATCAAAACAGGCTGTTCTGCAAAAGACCCTGTGAACACAAAAACAATACTGGAGGATTTATGAGAGATAAATTGAAGGACAGAAGAGGCTTCACCCTGATCGAACTCCTCGTGGTGATGGTAATAATAGGGCTGCTTGCAGCCCTCGTCGGTCCAAAGCTGTTCCCAAAACTCGGTAAGGGAAAACAGTCTGCAGCCAAGGCCCAGATCGAACTCCTGGGGCAGGCTCTGGACCAGTTCAGACTCGATACCGGCAGATATCCGACAACATCAGAGGGGCTTGAGTCATTGCTGAAGGACCCGGGTGTCGAGGGATGGGACGGTCCATATCTCAGAAAGAACCTGATCCCCAAAGATCCATGGGGCAGACCTTATGAATACCGGTCACCGGGGTCTCACGGCGAATACGATCTCTACTCTTACGGTTCCGACGGCATTCCGGGGGGGAAGGATGAAAAAAAGGACGTTAACAGCTGGGAGTAGAAAGATTGAGCCGGGGAAGAGGGCTATTTGACCCTAACTCCTGCCTCCATCTCAGAGAGGGGACCTATTAAGACAATCCTGTCATCACTGCCGGCGGCAAGCAGCATCCCCTGAGATTCCACGCCCATCAACTTCGCGGGCCTGAGGTTTGCCACAACAACCACGTTCCTGCCCACGAGAGCCTCGGGCGATAGGGCCTTGCCTATCCCGGCCACAACCTGCCTCTCCTCTCCTATATCAACCTTGAGCCGGAGGAGTTTGTTTGAACCCTTTATCCTTTCAGCCTCGAGGACCTTTCCTACACGCAGATCGACCCTTGCAAAATCCTCTATGCCGATTAAATTCTCACCCTCCTCTTTCTCCCTGGACATATTCACCTCTTTCTGTTTTTCCTCCGCCATCTTCTCTTTAACCTCGATCCTGGGGAACAGGGGCTTTCCCTTTTTAAGTGAAGTCCCCGGGGTTAAACCACCCCATGAGAGTCCCCTGAGGGCGCCATGCCCTATCCGTGACCCCTGGCCAAGCTGTTCATACATCCTTTCCGAGCTACCGGGAATAAAGGGATAGAGGTATATTGAGAGAAACCTCAGCCCCTCAAGGACGGAAAAGACGACCGTCCTCAGACGGCCCTCCCCCTCAGGGTCCTTCGCCAGTACCCAGGGTTTATTTGTATCTATATACTTGTTAAGATATCCAAGGAGTGACCAGATTTCATTCAGGGCCTTCTGAAAGGAGAGGGTCTTGAGATGTCCGCGGATCCTGTCAAGGATTCCCTCTGCAAGGTCCTTGAGTTCCTGCTCCTCGCCTTCGGGAGAGGGCACGATGCCGCTGAAATATTTAAAGGCCATGGATGTCGTCCTGCTCAGGAGATTCCCGAGGTCATTGGCGAGGTCACTGTTTATCCTGCCTGTGAGGGCACTCAGGGAAAAGTCCCCGTCAAGACCGAAGGTTACCTCCCTGAAGAGGAAATATCTGAAGGGGTCGACCCCGTAGTCATCCACTACCTTGAAGGGGTCCACTACATTACCAAGGGACTTCGACATCTTCTTTCCATCAACAGTCCACCAGCCATGGGCAAAGATGTTTCGCGGAAGGGGCATATCAAGCGCCATAAGCATGGTCGACCAGTAAACCGCATGCGTAGTCAGGATATCCTTACCAACTATATGGTGATCGGCAGGCCACCAATCGAGCCCTTTACCACCATCCTCAGGAGCAAGATACCTTGTAGCCGAGAAATAGTTAACAAGGGCATCAAACCATACGTAGGTAACATAATCCCTGTCAAAGGGCAGTTCAACACCCCAGGAGAGCCGCTTTTTGGGTCTTGAAATACATAAATCACCCAACTCACTGAAACGGAGGAAACCCATGACCTCGTTCCTCCGGCTCTCAGGAAGTATATAACCGGGATTCTCTTCGATGTATTTGATCAACCTGTCCCGGTACCTTGACATAAGAAAGAAATAGTTCTCCTCCTCTATCTCCTCCACTGCCCGGCCGCATTCAGGACAGTTACCGTTGTTTATCTCCTTTTCCGTCCAGAAGCGCTCGTCCGGAGTACAGTACCATCCCCTGTAAGGCCGCCTTACAATCTCGCCCCTGTCATAGAGGCGTTGCAGTATCTCCCGGACTACCTCTTTGTGTTCCTCATCCGTGGTCCTTATGAATGCATCATTGGATATGTTCAGTTTGACCCACAGATCCTTAAAGTTATCCACCATCCTGTCTGCATGATCCTTTGGTAAAAGACCCCTCTCCCTTGCCGCCTTATCGACCTTCTGACCATGTTCATCGGTACCGGTAAGAAAGAAGACCTCCTTGCCAAGGAGACGGTTAAACCTTGCAAGAATATCGGCAGCTACAGTTGTGTAGGCATGTCCAATGTGGGGAACATCATTTACATAGTATATGGGTGTTGTTACATAAAACCTATCCATATCCTATCTCCGTTTCTTCTTTTTCTTTTTGTGTTTTGAATTTCCCTTCTTCCTCTTGAATCTCCTCTTCTGCTCATCCGATGCAGTCTGTGATGCAGTCTGTGATGCAGTCTGTGATGCAGTCTGTGATGCAGTCTGTGATGCAGTCTGCGATCCTGTCTGCGATCCTGTCCGTGATGCTGCCTGTGATGCTGCCTGTGATGCTGCCTGTGATGCTGCCTGTGAACGTTCAGGGGCGCGGGACCTTTCATTTCTCCTTCCCCGTCTTCTCCTGCCGCCGCGTCTGGACCCCTCTTTTCTGCCCTCTACCTTGTCTTTTTCCTGAGCACCCTTCAATTGAGAGCGTTTCACAGCGCCCTGCTCAGCCACTGCCTGCATGTCAGACCCCGTGGCAGTCTCCCCCGCAGGCCCGGAAGCCGCTCCTGAGCCGGCGGCTCCACCGGCACCTGATCCAGTGGAAGGACATTTTTCACACGGCCTGCCTCCGTTATCAACAGGGGCATCAACCCCCGCGTCAGAGTGAAAAAGAGGTCCCTCATATTCATAGCTCAGGCAGCACATAAGCCTTCCGCAAACACCTGAAAGCTTCGGGGTGTTAAGCACCAGTTCCTGCTCCTTCGCCATCTTAATGGAAATGGGAACAAAATCAACGAGAAAGCTGCTGCAGCAGAAGGGCCGTCCGCATAGACCAAGACCTCCAACCAGCTTGGCCTCATCCCTGACCCCTATCTGTCTCATCTCGATCCTTGTCTTGAATTTTGAAGCAAGGTCCTTTACGAGTTCTCTGAAGTCAATTCTTCCATCGGCCGTAAAATAGAAAATTATCCGCCTCTTGTCAAGCGTCGCCTCTGTTCCGACGAGCTTCATGGGAAGCCCCCTTGCCATCAGCCGCTCAAGGCAATATTCCCTGGCCTCTTTCTCCAGAGATTTATTCTCCTCGCCGGCCTTCAGATCCTCTTCCGAGGCCTTTCGGATTATCTTCTTGAGTTCTTTGGGCAATTCCAGTGCATCGGGCTCAACGTCCACTACAGTCCCAATCGCAAGACCAAAGATGGACTCAACCACCACCAGATCCCCGCTATTGAGATCAAGGTCTCCCCTGTCAAAGGTATAGACCCTCCCGCAGGGTCTGAACCTGATGCCGATTATCGACACATCCTTTCTCCCGTCCTCTTTATCCCCTAACATTACTTCCATAACACTCCTTTATCAAGAAAGATACATAATTTAATACAACGGAGACGTTGAGATTCAACCTCAATGCCCCTGCAATGCCGGCGCATTCACTGTACAGTTTAATTATATCCTGAATGTTGATCCTCTTACTAATATCAATAAGCTTCACCCTGAGAAAGGGGTGAATCAGGGGAGTATCACCCTTACCGTCAATCTTTACAACCATCAGATCCCGGAGTATCAGGAGAAACCTGTTAAGCCAGTTCTCCATCTCAAACCTGTCCTTCCACTTGATTGACTCACCACCATCGGTCAGGCTGCAGATAATGTCCTCTGCCTGTTGTATTAAGAGCAGGGTATCCTCTCTCAGCACTACACCTGGACGTCCCATTGAAAGCCGGATCAGTTCCTTAACTGCATCTTCAGACTTGTCTTGTATTTTTTCCCTGATCACCCTTTCACAATCAGACATATTCAGGAGAGAAAATCTTATCGTAAAACACCTTGACCTTATGGTATCAATAATCATATCCGGAACACTGCTGATCAGTATAATCAGGCATTCATCAGGCGGTTCTTCCAGTGTCTTAAGTAAGGCATTGGAGGCCGGAAGGTTCATGCAATCTGCATCATCGATTATAAGCACCTTTTTAGAGGCCTCAAACGGCTTTAGTGAGAGAAAATCTATAACCTCGCGAACCTGTTCTATCTTTATCATGCCTTTTTCAGGGAGAACAATCTTTAAATCCGGGTGTGAAGAGGCTGAAAACTTCCTGCATAACCTACAGTTATCACAGGCGTCTGTGAGTTTTTCCACCTCTACGGGGGACTGGCAGACGACGGCCTTGGCAAACTCAACCGCCATCAGTTTCTTGCCCACACCACTCTCACCGCTGAAGAGATAGGTCGTCGCCACCCTACCCTTCTTCAGCGAACCAAGGAGGATACCCCTTGGTCTCTCATGACCTGCTACTCTATTGATAGTACCCATAACCTGTCCTGATCAGAAAAATTTTCCCTGGCTGCTCTTTTCTATTTCTCAGCCACTCTTCCAATACTCATGACCCTGTCCCCGGGATCCACGTTCATCAGCTTCACACCCTGGGTATTCCTGCCAAGGACGGATATGTTCTCTGCAGTCGTCCTCAGGACCTTCCCGTTATTGGTTATCATAACAATCTCATCGTCATCCCTTACCTGAAGAAAACCAACTGCCTTTCCGATCCTGTCGTTCACCTTAATCGAAATAACACCCCTCCCCCCCCTTTTATGCACAGGGTATTCCTCGATCTTTGTCCTCTTGCCCGAGCCCCTCTCCGTAACGGTCAGAATGGCAGTCCTGTCTTCAACGACCTCTGCGGACACGACCTCGTCATCCGCTCTCAGCCTGATACCCCTTACACCACGGGCTGACCGTCCCATGGGTCTTACGTCTTCCTCCCTGAACCTTACGGAAAGGCCGTTTCTGGTACCGATAAGGAGGTCATTCGTGCCTGATGTCTTTCTTACGGCAATCAGTTCATCTCCCTCTTTCAAAGTGACTGCGATTATGCCTCTGCCCCTGGGATTACTGAAGTCCTTTAACGGTGTTTTTTTTACGATACCCTTCTTCGTAAACACAACGAGATAGTTCTCGTGAAAATCCCTGACCGGGATGGCGGTGGTAATCCTCTCACCCTCCTGGAGCTGAAGGAGGTTCACCATGGCCTTACCGCGAGAGTGCCTCCCTACCTCGGGTATCTGATAGATCTTGAGCCAGTACAGCCTCCCCTGATTGGAGAAGAAGAGCATATAATCATGGGTAGAACCTATAAAAAGCTGCTCCACAAAATCCTCTTCCTTGGTCCCCATACCGATCAGTCCCTTACCGCCCCTCCTCTGGCTCCTGTATTCACTTAGGGGGTTACGTTTGATATATCCCCGGTGTGAGATGGTGATAACCATCTCCTCCTCGGAAATAAGGTCCTCTATAGTCAGTTCACTTGTATCCTCTATTATCTCCGTCCTTCTCTCGTCACCGTACTTCTCCTTAATTTCGAGAAGTTCATCCCTGATTATTTCGTTGACGAGGGACTCGCTGGCAAGGATGGACTTTAACCGTGCGATCTCCTTCAGTGTCTCCTCGTAATCCTGGACAATCTTCTCACGCTCCATTGCAGTAAGCCTCTGCAGCCTCATATCCAGGATGGCCTGTGCCTGGACCGGTGAGAGAGAATATCTCGTGATAAGACCGGTCCTTGCCTCATCAGGGCTTCCTGAGGTCCTTATGAGGTTGATTATCTCATCAAGATGGTCAAGTGCTACCTTAAGCCCCTCAAGGATATGGGCCTTTTCCTCGGCCTTTCTCAGTTCGAACTTCGTCCTCCTGAGGACCACCTCCCTGCGGTGCTGCAGGAAATGGGTCAGGATCCTCTTGAGATTCAGGATTCTCGGCTGTCCACCAACAAGGGCGAGGAGTATTATTCCAAAGGAATTCTCCATCTGGGTATGCTTGTAAAGGTTGTTCAGGATCACCTGGGCCACCTCTCCCCTCTTAAGCTCGATCACCACCCTGATGCCATCCCTGTCGGATTCATCCCTGATCTCTGAAATCCCCTCAATCTTTTTGTGCCGTACAAGCTCGGCTATTTTCTCTATAAGACGGGCCTTGTTTACCATGTAAGGCATTTCATTTATAATGATCTGCTCCGGCCCCTTCTGCGGTTGTTCTATGCGAGCCCTTGCGCGGATTTTGATGATACCCCTTCCGTAATTGTAAGCACTGTTAATCCCTGCCCTGCCGTGAATAAAACCTGCCGTCGGGAAATCAGGCCCCTTAACAAAGGCCATCAGATCGTTAATACTTGAATCAGGCCTCTCAATGAGCATAACAAGCCCGTCGATAACCTCGCTCAGATTATGGGGCGGAATGTTTGTGGCCATACCGACTGCGATACCCGAAGAACCGTTCACAAGGAGGTTTGGAACCCTGGAGGGCAACACTATGGGTTCTTCCGTGGTCTCATCAAAGTTTGCAATAAAGTCGACGGTCTCCTTATCAATATCCCTTAAGAGTTCCTCCGCTATTTTGGCAAGCCTTGCCTCGGTATAACGGTAGGCAGCGGCGGGGTCACCGTCAATGGAGCCAAAGTTGCCCTGTCCATCAATCAGTGGGTATCTGAGGTTGAAATCCTGAGAAAGCCTAACAAGGGCATCGTAGACGGCGCTATCCCCATGGGGATGGTACTTCTTTAAAACCTCTCCCACCACACCGGCGCATTTTGAGTATTTCTTTCCAGGGAGCAGCCCCTCCCTGAACATTGCATAAAGTATTCTCCTCTGGACCGGTTTGAGTCCATCCCTGACATCGGGAAGGGCCCTCCCTATGATTACGCTCATGGCGTAATCAAGATAACTGACCTTCATCTCTTCTTCTATGCTTACAGGAAGACGTGCCATAAAACCTCCTAATTCTAAATGGAGCTACCCCTCAAGATTAGTATGGAAAAGGGAGCATCTGCGGATTATCCCTGGATAAACACTATATTATAAAACATTTTCTGCAGATTTTGCCTGAAACAACAGGGGATACCGGAGAGGTCCGGGTGTTGTTGGATTGAGGGATTTTTGCTGTTATCCGTTTAAAAACCGGGCGGCTTCAGGTGCAAAGTATGTTAATATTATGTCGGCACCTGCCCTTTTTATTGAGGTCAGCATCTCCATCATGACCCCGTCATGGTCCACCCAACCAAACCGTGCCGCTGCCTTTACAAGGGAATATTCTCCGGACACATTGTATGCTGCAACGGGTAGATCAAAAGACGCTTTTACCTCAGCGATTACATCGAGATAGGCAAGCGCTGGCTTGACCATAACAATATCCGCCCCCTCTTCAACATCAAGGGCAACCTCTTTAAGGGCCTCCCTCCTGTTGGCCGGGTCCATCTGGTAAGAACGCCTGTCACCAAACCGGGGGGTTGATTCAGCGGCCTCTCGGAAGGGGCCATAAAAGGATGACGCATACTTTGCCGCATAACTCATTATGGGGATACCGCTGAAGCCCTCGTCATCAAGGGCCTCCCTTATAGCCATAACCCTGCCATCCATCATATCGGAGGGAGCTACCATATCGGCACCCGCCTTTGCATGAGAGACAGCCTCTTTCTGTAACAGCTCGACGGTGGCGTCATTATGGACATCCCCGTCCTGCACAATCCCGCAGTGACCGTGGCTTGTATATTCGCACATGCATACATCCGTTATTACCACGAGTTCCGGCGTCGAGTCCTTTATGGCCTTTACCGCCTCCTGGACAACACCGTGGGGATCGTATGCACCGGAACCGATATCGTCCTTCTCCTCGGGTATTCCAAAGAGTACAATGGCAGGAATGCCCAACGAGAAGACCTCCCTGGTTGATTTCACAATCTCGTCGACAGACTCCTGGAATGAACCCGGCATTGAGGATATCGGTTTTTTAACCCCGCTGCCAAAGGTAACAAACATCGGATAAATGAGATCATCCACGGTGAGGATGGTCTCTCTAAGCATCCTTCTTAATGTCTCGGAACCCCTGAGCCTTCTTGGTCTGTGTACAGGGAACAATCTCCCATCTCCTTTAACTTGTGGTTACTAAAAGGCCCCTAACAGGAACTGCAACTCGGCCCACAGGAGGACTGTTCTCCCTTGAGGACAAATCCCTGGTTCGTGCCGTCATCCACAAAGTCGATCTCCATGTTTGACAGCATGTTTAAAGCAAACCTGTCCACAAAAACCCTCAAATCTTCCTTCTCTATAACCTCATCCCCTTCCAGAGGATGTTCGGCAAGGTCAATGCCGTAAGAGGTGGATCAACCGCCTCCGTAAATAAACAGCCTTAATCCCCAGCCGGACTTTCCCTCTTTATCAAGGATATCCTGTGCCTTGCCGGCTGCCTCTGAAGTTATTGATAACATACCGCCTCCTTTCGCTTAATCTTTCTATTTTAACTTTTTAATAAACTAAAAAGCAAAAAAACTCCCCTGACTCAGCCACCAGCAGAAAGGGCAGGTGTGTCCTTCATCCCAAATCCGCAGATAGAAAAACCGTGCGACTCTAAATCCGTTCTATACTCTACCCCCGGGGTTGCAGAATATCTTTTAAGGCCTTTGCCATTGTCTTCTTTGTAAATGGTTTCTGGATAAACCCCCGGACACCGGACTTTAATAATTCCCTGATACCTGCCATCCCTTCATGGCTGTACCCTGAGCAGAGGAGCACCTTCACCTCCGGGTCTATGTTCATTAACCTCTGAAACACCTCGGATCCATTCATTCCGGGCATTATCATATCCAGGATCACAACAGATACCTCTTTCTTCTTTTTCCTGAATATGCCTATTCCCTCATTCCCGTCACAGGCGGTTAATACGTTGTAACCGAGGGGCTCAAGGAGATCCATTGCAAGCTCCCTGATAACGTCTTCATCATCTATGACCAGAACAGTCCCGCTTCCCCGGAGGTCCTCATTACTCAACGGGATTTCCTCCTCGGCCTTCCCCTCGAAGACCGGCAGATAGATATTGAATCGTGTTCCCTTTTCGGGTTCGGTATAGAGGTTTATGTAGCCCCCGTGATTGGAAACCACGGAATGCACAATATACAACCCCAGTCCTGTTCCCCGTCCCTGCTCCTTTGTTGTGAAGAAGGGGTCAAATATCTTGCTCTGCATCTCCTTGCTGATCCCCCGGCCTGTATCTGAAACAGTAAGCCTCACAAAACCGTTGTCTGAATCAAGTCCGTTGGCAGCCCCGTTTTCCTTTCCCACTCTTGCAGTCTCTATCATGAGTGTTCCACCTTCGGGCATTGCATCACGGGCGTTAATTGCAAGGTTCATTATTACCTGTTCTATCTGTACCGGATCCACCTTGACATCGGGCAGGTCCCCCTGAAGTTTCAGCCTGATCCGGATATCCTTACTGATGCTTCTCTGCAGCATCTCCAAAGTCTCTTCTATCACTGTGTTCAGGTTCAACACCTTCAGTTCAAGCTTCTCCCTTCGTGTTACACTCAGGATCTTTCCCGTAAACGACGTCCCTTTCCTGGCAGAATTCATGATTATATTAACCGCCTTGAGAAGATCCGGATTATCCTGGATCTTTTCTCCCAAAAGTTCGGCATAACCCATGATCGCTGTTAGTATATTATTGAAATCATGCGCAATACCTCCGGCCAGTGTCCCGATCGCCTCCATCTTCTGAGCCCTCAGGAGTTGCTCGTACAGCTTCTTCTCTTCCGATATATCACGATGTATGGAGACAAAGTTGGATATCTCACCATTATCAGAAAAGAGGGGATATACTATTGCCGATGTATTATACAGCTCGCCGTTCTTTTTCCTGTTGACAAACTCACCCTTCCAGGGCTTCCCCGACAGTATTACATCCCACATATCCCGGTAAAAACCGTCATCGTGTATTCCGCTTTTCAGGAGGTTGTCATTGCCACCGACAACCTCCCGGTAATTATATCCTGTAACATTCTCAAAGGCGGGATTAACGTATATTATGTCACCCTCCTTATCCGTTATCATTATCACATCAAAGGCGCTCTCTATTATGCTCTTGAATCTCTCGAGTTCCTCTGTCTCCTGAACCTTCTGGATGGCAACGGCTGCATCTGAAGCTACTGCCATGAGGACACCTTCATCGTCCTCCGTAAAGTCTCCGTCGTGCTTGTTTGCAAAGTAAAGCGCACCAAGCGCTTTTCCTTCCCTGGAAAAGATAGGGTAACCGAGAAAGTTCCTGATTTCAGGATGCCCTTCAGGCAGTTGTCCCGTGAAGGCATGGTGGCCCATTACATCCTTTATTCTTACCGGAACTTTGGAGAGTTTCAACAGCTTGAGAATTCCCTCACCGGAGGGCATCCTTTTTATACGCGATTTCACCTCTGATTCATCAACCCCATAGACCTTGAATTTACTGAACATTCCATTCTCATCGTACAGTACGAACGCAGAAAGCTCAGAGTCGATAAGAATCCGTGACTGTTCCAGAATTGTATCCATTATTTCATCGGGTGTTTTGTCCTCGTTCAGGGAAACGGCTATCCTATGGAGTGTGTTTGCCTGAATGGTTTTCAACTCCGATGTTGCAAGGGCATCGTTAACAACCTCTACCAGGTCATCCAACTCCCTTGTATTGGTCGGCGCGGCACATTCGCCCCTGTTAATTCTGGACATGATGTTCTTTATCGGTTCGTTAAGATTCCTTCTGAGAACAATCATAACCACAAGGATCATCAAAAGCACCGAAAGGGAGAACACCGACATGTTCGAGTTAAGCTCCTTACCCATGAAAGTCAGTTCCGGGAAGTTTCTCAGCAGATATATATCAATCCCTCTTTTATCATCATGGTACAGAAACCCGTAATACGTAGCACCTGAGAATGAGGACATAAGAAGGCCGTCATCGATCTTGAACCTTTCGGGGAAATTATTACTCCGTGCAAGCACCGCTCCCCCCCTCCTGACCAAAAACTCGTACCCCTCGTCCTTGAAGTGCAACATTTGATCTCCTGCTAACTCATCCGTGGGAGTGGACTTCTCCAGCATGGCCTTTAATTCACCCCTGTCATGCTCCATTATAGTCTGACGGTACGCCTTACTCGCCTTATTGATTGTGGTCTGAGTTCTTACAAGCGCTACAGCGGAAAGGACGGCCATAAAGATAATTATGGGAAGGAGTATCTTCCTGTTGATACCCTTTGTCTTCATGACACCAGCCGGTACAGGCAGATTAACAGTACAACCACTGTGACGCTCGAGATGGCAGCGACAAAGGGCCTTAACCCTATATCCGAGACCGACTCCATCGAGGTTCTGAGCCCTACGGCGGAAAGGGTCACCGTCAATGAAAAAGCGCTGACAGTCCCCATTATGCGCATGAGTGTGTCCGGCAGGGAAACGATATTAATGATAATTGCAAGCAACACGAACAATACCATAAACCAGGGGACACGCCTTGTTCCCCTCCTTAATCCGGTAAATCCGACGGAAAGGGCAACCATAAATATCAGTGAGGAAATCCTCAGATACTTAAGTTGCACCGCAAATGAGAACATCTCCCCTCCCACATGAGACGCCGTCACCTTGACAAGCCCCAGCATCGGAAGTGTACTTCCCGCAAGAAAGGCAAAGAAGGAATCACTCATATCCGTCAAATCCTTCAGCAGCGGGTAAATCATGGTATAGATAAGACCTACGGTCGTCACTGAAAGTATGGATATCGAGGTCTCATGCTTTCTCGCATCAATGGCAGGAGAAACCACCGCAATAGCCGATGCACCGCACACCGCGAGACCCGTTGCAATAAGGGTTGATGTGTTTGTATCGATTCTGAAAAGTCTCTTCGAGATTAAGAGGCTCAGGAGATAGATCATTAAAAATACAACAACAAGACCCGCCACAACCATTATGGGAAGGGCGCCCCTGAACTTTAACTGGAGACCGTATAGTGAAATACCGACGGGAAGGAATACCTTGATTGCCAAATCAGCTCCGGAATCAACGTTATACCGGCTTTCAAAAAAGTTCGAAACGATAATACCAACGATTATTGCTATTACGAGAGGATCAAAGACAGGATTTACAAACGACAATCCATAGGATATAAACGCAATAATCAGTGAAAGTATAAACCCGGTAGCCCTCCGCATTACGGCTCATTATACTAAAAGCAGGCAATTAAAACAAGGGTCCCGATGATAAGATTTAAGGCGTATCATCCATTCTCCCTTACTTCATAAGTTCCTGAATCTGCTACAATATTTAATAAGCCGGATTGAGGTTAAGCGATCCCGGCATCCAAGGAGGTCAAGATGTATTCAGGAATGGTTGGTCTTGGAAGAATGGGCATGAACATGGCAAGGAGGCTTATAAAGGGTGGACATACCGTGATTGCATACAACAGGACGCCTGATAAGACCAGGGCGCTTATGGAGGAAGGTGCGGACGGGGCTTTCAGCCTCGAGGAACTGGTCCGTAAACTCCCTCAACCAAGGGTGATCTGGCTTATGTTGCCGGCCGGAGAAACAGTGGATAGCCATATCTCCATGCTCGGAGAACTCCTATCGGAGGGAGACATCATAATTGATGGCGGGAACACGGACTACAGGGATGACGTAAGACGGGCCGGCCACCTGAAGGAGAAGGGGATAGAGCTTCTTGATATCGGTGTAAGCGGCGGGGTATGGGGATTAAAAGAGGGGTACTGCCTGATGGTAGGGGGAAGTCATGAAAAATACCGTTATGTCGAACCACTGCTCAGAACCCTTGCCCCCCCGGAAGGTGTCCTCTTCTGCGGAAAAACCGGCGCAGGACACTACGTAAAGATGATACATAACGGGATTGAATATGCCATGATGCAGGCTTATGCCGAGGGGTTTGATATACTGAATGCCTCAGAATACTCGGTGGGGCTGGATTTTTCAAAACTCGCTCACCTCTGGAACAGGGGAAGTGTGATCCGTTCATGGCTTCTGGAGTTACTGGAAGATGCATTTTCAAAGGACCCACGCCTTGAAGGGATAAGGGGATATGTTGAAGACTCCGGGGAAGGAAGGTGGACCGTCAGGGAGGCAATCGACCTCAATGTCCCTGCTGAGACCATCACCATGAGCCTCTTCAAGCGCTTCAGGTCACGTCAGGAGGAGTCCTTTTCCGACAGGATACTTGCCGCTCTCAGGGCGGAGTTCGGCGGACACAGGGTGATAAAGATTGAAGATTGAAGATTGAAAGTTGTACAATGAAAAATTGAGTTGAAGTTTACCCTGTTTCATATACCGGGCCGTTTCAACATTTTCGACTCTAACCTTACCATCTGTTTAATTTCAAGATACTGTTACGGGAGGCAAGTTAAATGAATAATAATCCACTCACAGAGTTACAGAAGTTCGGACAGAGTTTCTGGTATGACAACATAAGCAGGGGAATCCTGAAGTCAGGTGAACTGAAGAGGATGATAGAAGAAGAGGGAGTGAGAGGTGTTACCTCAAATCCCACCATATTCTATAAGTCGATAAAGTCCGGCTCCGACTATGACAAACAATTGAAGGAACTCTTCATCAGAAACCCCGGAATGACGGATAAAGAGGTCTTTTTCGCCCTTGCAATAACAGATATAAAGGATGCCTGCAACCTCCTGATGCCTGTCTATGAAGAGAGTGGAGGAGCAGATGGTTTTGTAAGCATAGAGGTTGACCCCCATCTTGCCTATGATACGGAAGGCACAGTCAAGGAGGCGTTAGAACTCTTTGAAGATATCAAGATGCCCAACCTCATGGTAAAGGTACCTGCAACAAAAGAGGGCCTCCCTGCAATTGAGGAACTTATCTACCTGGGCAAAAACATAAACGTCACCCTCCTCTTTTCAGTGAAGAGATATGAAGAGGTAGCCGAGGCATACCTGAAGGGACTTGAAAGGAGAGCGGACGAGGGAAAGCCCCTCAACAACGTCAACTCTGTTGCAAGTTTTTTCGTAAGCAGGGTGGATACCCTTGCCGATAAATACCTCGAAGAAAAACTCAACAACGCAAAGGACGGACCATCAAAGGAAAAAATAAGGGCCCTGATGGGAAAGGCCGCTGTTGCCAACGCGCAGCTTGCATATGAGTCCTTCAAGATGGCCTTCTCTTCCGACTGGTTTTTATACTTGAAACGTAAGGATGCAAAGATACAGAGGCTTCTCTGGGGAAGCACGAGCACAAAAAATCCCCGGTACAGCGACATCCTCTATGTCCGGGAACTGATAGGCCCCGGCACTGTAAACACTATGCCCGATGATACATTGAAGGCCTTTAAAGACCACGGAAGGGTAGAGAGGACCATCGACAGGGATATTGACGGTGCAAAGAGTATAATTAATGAAATAGAGAGTCTTGGAATCAGCATGAGCAGCATAACAAAGGAACTGGAAGATGAGGGAGTGAGACTCTTTGCTGAATCCTTCGACTCACTCATTGCACTTATTAAGCAAAAGAGAGAGGAACTGTCTTGACTTTCACCGGATAACAGCAGCCTGAGAAATGATTATGTACATTAAATTGCCACACTTAATGAGGTTGTTGACTTTTATCTTTATCCTGTCGACTCTCCTCTCATGTGCTACCATGTCTCAAGATAGCAAGCTTAAAGAGGCGGAGAGTCACTACAAACTCGCAATTTCCCACATGGAAGAGGGAGAGTATCAACCCGCCTTTGTTGAACTCCAGAAGGCCCTCAAGATCAACCCCAAAGACAAATATGTCTACTATGCCCTGGGGATCATATACCATTACTTTGGAGATATCCCTAAATCGGAAGAATCATTAAAAAACGCGATCGCTATTGACCCGCAATATTCAGAGGCATTAAATATGCTTGGCTTTGTCTACATGAAGACGGGCAGGTGGGACAGCGCCATAGAGTCCTTCAAAAGGGCACTCGGAAACACCCTCTATGCCCACCCGGAAAAGGCCTTTGCAAACCTCGGCATGGCATATTACAGGAAAGGCAACCTGAAGGAGGCAATCAGGGCCTTCAATAGTTCCTTAAAAAGGATGCCGGACTTTCACGTTGCCTATTACGGCCTTGCCCTGTGCTACAATGCCATGGACAGATATGGTAAGGCTTCTGAAGCCCTCAATGAAGCCATAAAATACGACCCCGGGATAAAGGGTGACAGGAACCGCGCCAGGGAGGTGTTGCTAAAGAAAAAACTGGGCACAACCGACAGGCGTGAAGAGCGGGATTATAGGGATCTTATCGAGATCCTCCACTATTGACTAAAACATGGAAGATATAATCAGCAGGATTTTCTCGCATGCCGGGGCTGCATTGAAAAGGTCAATAGCGCCGTACTCGGGAGTCAGGGTTGGCGCTGCCCTGCTCTCCGGTGATGGAAGGATATTTTCGGGCTGTAATGTTGAAAACCCATCACTGATGCTCTGTGAATGTGCCGAGAAGGTGGCAATACTGAAGGCAATCTCGGAAGGGGTGGACAATATAGCCGCAATACTGATCGTCTCAAACCGGGATGATTACTGTTATCCCTGCGGTGCCTGCAGACAGATCATATTTGAATTCGCCAAAGACGCTGATATATACATCGTGGGCAGGAAGGGTATCAAGAAATACACTATTGCAGAACTCCTCCCATTGGCTTTCAGAAAGTGAATCATCTTTGCCGTAGCAGTCAATTGCATAAACCGGCGTAGCCGGTTTGTCATTCCAGTGGACAGGCTGTGTGGCACAATTGTCATCCCTGAAATGAATTCGGGGCAGGATTTACAATGACAGGTAGTGTCGTGTCAATCTTGTAATGTCGGGGTGTTTGAATCGTCATTCCCGCTACGTCGGGAATCATACTCCTCTTAGATTCCGGACAAGCCGGAATGACAATTGAGAGTTGACGTGACAGTAGGGTATATATCCGATCACGCTGACAGGCTTACAGGAATCAATTATGAAAAAACAGCGGAAACAGAAATGCTTGCCGGAAACCCCTGAGGGGTACCTCTTCGCCGCAACTTCGGCCGGAATCAAGTATAAGGACCGCGAAGACCTTGCCCTAATATATTCCGTCCGGGAGGCAAATGTCGCCGGTGTGTTCACTAACAACAGGATAAAATCCGCTCCTGTACTCCTTGACATAAGAAGAACAAGAAGGTATGGAACGTGCCGGGCAATCATTGTAAACAGTGGAAATGCAAATGCATGCACGGGCACGCAGGGCATGGCTGATGCAAAAAAAATATCCAGGGAACTCGCCCTCTGTCTCGACATTCGTGAAAGAGAAGTCCTTCTATCATCAACCGGCGTAATAGGCACACCGCTGCCCATGGACAGATTCCTGAGGGGCGTTAAGGAACTACCCCTGAAATTGGACAACAAGGGCGCCTTAGATGTAGCCAGGGCCATCATGACCACCGATACCTTCCCTAAAATCACATCAAAGAGGGTCTCCCTCGGCAAGAGGAGGGGTGTCATACTCGGCATTGCAAAGGGTGCCGGAATGATTGCCCCCGACCTGGCAACTATGCTCTGTTTCATCCTGACTGATCTTAACCTCGAAAGCAGGACAATGAAGGACATTTTAACGGACATCGTTGACGTGACCTTCAACTCCATAACCATCGACGGTGACATGAGCACCAATGACACGGTCCTTTTGCTTTCCAACGGGGCTTCCGGAAACACGATCGACGGACAATCAAGATACTTACGGACGTTCAGAGATGCCCTCTTTGATGTTTGCCATGAACTTTCAACGATGATTGTAAGGGACGGAGAAGGGGCAACCAAGTCTGTGACGGTATACGTAAGGGACGCAAAAAACAAAAGGGATGCAAAGCTTGCAGCCGGAGCAGTCGCCGGTTCACTGCTGGTTAAGACCGCTCTCTACGGCGGAGAGGTTAACTGGGGGAGGATCATGGCTTCCCTTGGCAGATCAGGGGTGCCGGTTAAAGAAAACCTGACAGACATCATTTTCAACGGCATCAGGATTGTTAAGGAAGGGGTGAGCACTGGTATGGAGAGGAAGGCATCCCTTACAATGAAAAACAAGGATATAACAATCGAGATAAGTCTTGGGATGGGTAGTTCTTCATGGCGGTATTACACCTGCGATCTTACAGATGAGTATATCAGGATTAATGCCGAATATCTGAGTTAGAGCCTGTCGGGCTTTCCGGCTTCACACAAACCTCACCTATGTGGAAAGGTCTAAAACCGCCCCGGAGAACAGAAGAAAATGGAGATTGAAGCAAGATTAAAAGAGCTTGGAATTACACTCCCCGATGCACCTGGTGCGCTGGGGTCTTATATACCGCTTGTCAAAACCGGAGAACTCCTTTTCCTGAGTGGAATCCTGCCCTTTAAGAATGGTATCTTAATAGCTTCGGGCCTGGTCGGAGGCAATGTCGACATTGAGACGGCAAGGGAAGCAGCCCGGCAGATTGTTATAAACGCCTTGTCCATAATAAGGGAGTACGAGGGGTTTGAACGCATAAGAAGGTGCATACGGTTAAATGGATATGTCGCCTCCGACCCTGCATTTTACAACCAGCCGGGGGTTCTTAACGGTGCCTCAGACCTTCTGAAGAAGATCATGGGGAACAATGGTATTCATACAAGAACCGCCGTAGGAGTTTCCGTGCTTCCCTTAAACTCTCCCGTTGAAATAGACTTCATCTTTGAGGCAGGTTAATTGATAGAATTGCCCTGATTGAAGGTAAACCCATACCCGACGTCCACCAGGAACTGTTCACCCTTTATCTGGAGCATCTCTATGAAAGAATCCACAACAAAGGGATCGAACTGGGTTCCTGCATTAAGCCTCAATTCCTCTAACACCCTTGGATAGGGAAAGGCCTTTCTGTACGGCCTGTCTGTAAGCATGGCATCAAATGTATCTATCACCGAGAGAATACGGGCCTTCAAAAAAAGCTCCTCACCAGCGAGCCCGTAAGGGTAACCCCTCCCGTCATACCTCTCATGGTGTTGCATAATCGTTGTCCTGACATCATCAAGTTCGTCAACAGGTCCGAGGATCTCTTCCCCGATAAGGGGATGTGCCTTTACGAGGCTGTACTCAGCGCTTGTAAGCTTATCCTCTTTATTCAGTATAATTGAGTCAATGCCAATCTTTCCGATATCATGGAGGATGGCTGCATGCTCAAGAATCTCAAGCTCCTTAAAATCAAGACCAATATGCCTGCCAAGTTCGATGGCGAGCGTCTTAACACGTTCAGAGTGGCCCTTTGTATAAAGATCATTGGCCTCAAGGGCATTAACGAGGGCCTGTATTGTTGCAAAATAGTTATTCTTAACCCTGTCGTAAAGCCAGGCATTCTCGATTGCCACCATGGCCTGATTTGCAAGTGTAGATAATATCTCAAGTTCATCATCACTAAAATGGTGACCTCCCGCCTTGTTCTCCAGTATTATTGCCCCTATGACGCGGGTCTTCATCTTCAGAGGCACTGCCATTGCTGAAGGATATCCGGAACCATTCCCCTTGAGAAGGGGTCTGCCCTTATGCAACACCTCTGAATAAATGGCCTTGAAGTCAACGGCTATACCCTCATTCCTCTCAATACCTGCACCCTTGAGGTACTTTATTGTGAGAGAACTCTCATTTTCATCATTTAAATAAATAGCACCCCGCTCTGCATCAAGCAGCTCTGCTGTAGTCTTGATAATCAACCTCACAAGCTCATCTGAGTCAATAATCGTGCTTAACACCCTGCCAACCTCATTGATGGTCTTCAGTCTGTCGACCATATTGGTCAGTTTAACATTCTTGTTCTTGATTTCCCTGGAAAGTGACATTATTGCCTTATTGGCCGTTTCAACCTCTTTGATCTTATACTGAAGCTGGGAGTTCAGCTCCTCAAGTCTCTTTTTATGCTCCAGCTCTGCCTTGACCCGTGACAACTCCCGTTGTTTCTTGATATTCTTATCATAGAGGCTCTTGATGTGGGTAATCATCTTGTTAAAAGAACTGCCTATTGCCCCCATCTCATCGTTGGAATCAAGATAAACCCTCGCATCCCAGTTTCCACCATCAACCTCCCTTATTGTGCGAAGAAGAATATTCATGGGTTTAATAACAAAGTTTGTAAGAAGGATGCTCAGCACAGCGGCTATGCAGATAACGCCAATTATATTAACCAGAAAGAGAAATCGTTTCATTGACAGAATAGCCGCCCTATGACGGCTAAAATCCACACCCATCTCTATTATTCCGTTAATCTCCACCTTACTGTCGTGACAGCCGTAACAGGCCTTACGGTTCCTGATTACAGTATAGTTAATCACTCTTTTATTGTTGATGAGAAAAGGGGACCCCTTCTTTCTTCCAAAGTTCAGGAATTCCCTTGACTTCGATCCAATCTCTTTCGGGGTTTTGGACTTCAAAACCTCCCCAGCCACTGATAATATGCGCAGAGTAACCAGCTCTTTGGACCGTCCAAGGTTTTCAAGAATTCTCTGCACATCCCTGCTTTTACCGTTCCTCATTGCCTCGCCGATACTCCTCTCAACGATACCTGAAAGCATTTTTGCATCGTCAAAAGTACTCAGGATCAGTTTTTTCTGCTGGACATTGAGGATAATTATTGTGGTGAGGCTTAGGGTGACCAGAACGACAAGGACTATTATAGCTATGATCTTTGTCTTTAAAACCATAGAATCCACTCCATAATATTATATTAGCAATAATCATACCTGTTTTTACAGTAAATACAGACCTTTTTCATGCATTTCCCCTAAAAATACAGATTCATGTTGGTCATTTCACTCACTTTGCTGAAAATCACACACTGACAGCGGTCAAAAGACGACTGTGGAAGATCTGCTATACGTCTACCCAGGTCCGCCCGTGATCCATCCCTTTCAGCCCTCTGAATTTATAGAGGTGAGTTTTTCATAGGCCCGTGCAACATTTCTCTGAAAATTAACGCCACTTTAATATTCCTGTAATAGCATAATGATATCATATCAATAAAGAATAACCGGACTTCGGAGTGTTGGAGGCAATAACCATGACCTGTACATTTTATCTTGAAAACAAGAAGGCATGTCTGAATGAATTACCCCTGATACCTCTTTACAGTATGCATGTATGTAACACAAACCCTGAAAAGTGTCCTGTATTTCTCTTCGAAAAAACAAAGGCATACCCCTTTAAAATTAAAAAACATCCCAACGCCAAGACAGAAATTGAGGCGGCATAAGTAGTGTCTGTGTATAAAATACAGTCATTAGTCATTCCCGCAATCCCGAACGCATTCGGGCGTCGGGAATCTTTCTTAAAGAACGATTCCGGACAAGCCAATGACGGAAAAACGACGACTGTTCGACTTTATACACAGACGCTAAACAGGAAAATGCCCTTACCGTCATTCTGAATTTATTTCAGAATCTCGTATTTTCAACATGTTACGTGTTAGAGATCCTGAGACAAGTTCAGGATGACAACAAACAGGTCTCAGAGCTTGCCCTGAATTTATTTCAGGGATGACAACTTATGGTTTGGGCGACAGCCCGTTATCAATTGATGGAAAAGAGGTCTGTGTTGCAAAGGATGTTTCATACAAGCCGGGAGATTTTCGACTTCAGGAATATTGGCCGAAACACCGGACACCGCAAGTGTCCTTTCTATAGAAGTTGGGTAATTCAAATATGTGCAATAAACAGTGAGCCACATGTGGTAAACCCATCTGAACTTGTTGATTACTGCCTGACGGACCACTATCGTGGATGCCCCTTCTATTTAAACGGATTGATCCGGCATTATGATCTGGAGCCGCAACCTAATGAAGGATAGCGGTCGTTAAGAAACTCATCAAGGCGGAGTCGGATTTGTCTCTCCCGGATCAATTAGTAAACAGCTCTACGGCATCGATCATGGCATCCGCTATATGCTCCTTTGTGACCACCCCGACTACAGTGCTGTCGGAAATGGTTTCCCCGTCACGTATGACCAGTGCGGCAGAGGCCCGGCCGGAACGCATCCTGGCAATGACTTCAAGGAGCGTTGAATCCTCCGATACGGTTATAAAGCCTCTATCAGAGATCTCGCCGAGCGTGCTGATTTCCCCACGTCTACCGAGGGCTTCTATCGCCACATCCTTGGTAATAAGACCTACTATTTTGCCGGCATCCTTAACGAGGAAATTCGATACCGCCATCTGTTCTGACAGCATCTGTGCAAATTCGTCAAGAGTGCCCGAAGCCGGCACGACCGTGAGACGGGTTTCCATCATATCCTTTACCCGTTTAACGTGATACACATTAGCTTGCAGCGCTTCGGGCACGTAGTGACCACGCCGGGTAAGCTTCAGTGTATAAATGCTGTCTTTCGACAGAATCTTACGTACCCCGTAGCTGAACGCCACAGTGATTGTAATGGGGATGATGACGTTGTAGTCAAGGGTCATTTCAAAGATCATCACAATGGCTGCCATAGCCGCGCCTGTTGATCCACCGATCATTGCTGCCATACCGGCGGCGGCGAATGCCGGAGGACTGATAGTAAACGATGGAAAGACATGGTGAAGGATAATCCCGTAAGCTCCACCCATTGTTGCTCCCATATAAAGCGCCGGCGAAAAAATACCACCGGACGCACCTGAACCAAGGGTCAGGGATACGGCAAGCAGTTTTAAAAAAAAGAGTAAAACGAGCAGGTATAGTTGCGACTGCCTGCCGGAAAGTATGTCTTGAATCGTTGAATAGCCAACACCTTCTATATAGTAGTGGCCGGTTGTAATCATCAAGAGGTACATCATTATGCCCACTATAAACATCCCGGTCATGTGTTGAATATAGTAGTTTCCTTTTACACGTTTAGTGAACAGATCCTCGAAAGCGTAGATAGACTTTATGAAGAGTGTGGAGAACAGACCCATGAGCACACCCAGCCCTACATAAGAGACGAGCACCAGCGGGTTAGCCAGGTGAAAGTAATGTCCCTCAAGCTCAGGGATTAAAAAGGACGGATAGCTGCCAAAGAAGATACGGGCAATGTAGGTAGCGGTAGCCGTGGAAATTGCGACTGGAACCAGTGTCCTCGCACTGACTTCATGCATCATGATTTCGAGGGCGAACAGCACCCCCCCGATCGGGGTGTTAAACGTTGCGGCAATACCGGCACCGGCACCGGCCGAGATCAAGTTGATTCGTTGCCAAACAGGCATCGGAAAAATCTGGCCTAATGAGGAACCGAAGGAAGAACCGATCTGGATGATTGGCCCCTCGCGGCCAACAGCACCTCCGCTTCCAATGGAAAGCGCGGAGGCAACCGATTTAACCACAGCGACGACTGGTCTGATAATGCCCTTGTGATAGTAAATCGCATCCATAACCTCCGGAACACCATGACCTTTTGCTTCAGGAGCGAAGTTCTTAACAAGGAAGACAACACCAACGGCACCAAGCACAGGCACAAAAATAATAAGAATACCCCATGGGCTCGGAGGTGTATGAACATTGGCGTTATACACTACCGACAATTTGCCTAAGAACAGGAGATTGTGGAAGAGGGCAATCAAGCCGCGGAACACCACGGCACCCAGTCCGGCAACCACGCCTATAAATACCGATAAAAAGGAAATGATCAGCGGAGAGAGTGGTTCACTTTGAATTGCTTCATTTACTTTCATGTGTTGTTGAGTTGACATCAAAGTTGGCAACTTTTAAGGCTATAGACTTCTCAGGTTTGTCCTTATATCACCCGGGGCTACCCTGTTATTCGCAAATTGGACAGCAGTTGTTACAATGCACCTTGCCGACAGCCGTCGAGACCAGAAATGCATTTGGTGTAATCATTATTAACAATACGACCTGACATGCTCAACCCGACACGAGGGGCACGGTGGTTTTTAAAATCTATAACTATATCCAATTCCGGCCATAAAATCAGGGGCTCCGGCAGTATTTGTGTCCTCTGAGAAAGAAATTTCCAGAGCTGATTTTGGATCAATCCTGTATCTGCCGCCAAAGCTCAGAATCGCAGCAACCTCATCTATGCTTCTGATACCTGTCTTTCTAAAAGGTGACCCTTGAATAAAAAACTGCGTGTTAAGTGAAATCCTTTTGGAATAAAGCCACTCCACACCTACCCCCCCGTAAAGATAGTCTCTCAGACTGACCGTCTGTTCAGCCCTGAAACTGTCGGTAAAGACAACACCTGCATTGAGATATGTCATGACCCTGTCACCAAGACCTTTATTTATAAGTAAGGCAATCCCTCCGTCCAGAGCCCCGTTTCCATAACCGCCCTTGGGATCTCCCGTGGGAAACTCGATGAATCCGTAGATACTTATATAAGGGTCTCCGATATAGAGCGCTTTTTTTATTCCCATCTTCAAATCACCTAATGCTATCTCACCGGATTTGCCTCTAATGACCGTACTACCGTTATGAGTGACCTCAAACAAAAAACCGTTAAGGGGCCTTTTACTTCTACCATAATCAGGGAATCCAAAGGCATCGTGATATGCCTTTAAAAAACCATCCATAATCCCACTGTTAAAGCTGATAACCGGCAGGTCAAGACTTATCTCCATTGAATCACCAAGAAGTTTTCTTACTTGAATATCCATAACTGAAGTCTCTAAATCCATCTTAAAGGACCATTCATTCGATGTATCAACAAGATATGTGCTTGAATATGTAAAATCAAGATTCAGAGCGTTTTCACACTCAGCAGAAATAATTGACGGGCTCCCAGCCGACAGGAATAAAGGAAGGCTGTTTCTTGTATTAAGGGGACCCTCAAACCCTTTAGCAATGCCTGTTAGCCCGAAAAATGAGATCAGGCACAGAGCAAGAACAGTCAAAAATTTATCAGTGCGGATTGCCATAAATCTTGTGAAAATGATTAATTCAGGCAGTTAAGAAAACCCACCCTTTGAGTTTGTCTATTTTACACAATTTGTTCCTAAAATACACACCGTTTTAAATTCCGTCCCCTTGGTAAGACACCCCCCCTTTAATTCCCCCCCTCCAAGGGGCATGACCATTTCATAATAAATCTGTAACCATTAAATCTTGATATAACAGATGAGAGTGTTTCCACATGATGCAATAAGCATAAAGAGCAGTCCTGCATTTCTCCGCCCTCCGGAGTATATAGAAGATTGGATGCTTTTATCACGCTTCACGATCCTCTCCCGGGTTTATCCTGTACATCCTGTCTAATTCTCAGCTTTATTTTCTCTTGTCTTTCGTTCCAATTTCTACTCGTAGATTTCTTTAGCCATTTTTATAACGCATCTAAATATTTATCTTTTAAGATGTGACCTATGCCCTTTTGAATAAGGTTGTGGCAATAAAGGCGGTTGCTAACAAACTATCAAGGGCATGTTATTACATCATCGGGTTCACCCATACCATGATCTGTAAATGGGTTGGACTATGAGCCAGAGGTCTGTGTGCATAAACCACGCAGTGAGGATGTCACTCCTCTTCTCTGTCCTTTCTCAATTGAGGGTTTGTTTGTGGCTATGTCAAGAGCGACCACTATCTCACGCCAATTTCGTGCCGAAGGCTTAGCACAATTTTTACCGTTAATTTTTGTATTTTGAACTCCTATAAAAATAGCAAAAACCGTGACAAATGAGTTGTCAGCTCAGCGTCTTGTTAGCCCTTATTCATTTATAGCATCCAACACATTTATAAATTCAACCGGATTAAATATCGGTATCTCGGATTTCTTAAACCCTTTTGTGTCCCTTGTGATTATATATTCAACACCTAAATGACATGCTCCCACATGCAAAACTGAATCCTCAAAATCAGAAAAATTTGATTTTAATGCGTCTTCTAAAATTATACGGTTTACAGGAACAATTTCAAAAATGGATAGTAATGTTTCAATTTTATTTGCCGCTATCTTATTCCCAAGACTCTTTTGTAACAGATAGTATATTGTTGTTATAGTAGTTGCACCCAGGTATCCTATTATTTCTGATTTCTCCACCTTAGTCATCAAATACGTTGCTTCTTCTGCAAATGGTTCTCTATCTAATAAAACATCAAGAATAATATTCGTATCAAAAAGAACTTTCATAAGTGTTTTTCTTCCAAATATTTTTTGTAATCAGATTCATCTATTTTCTTACCACGTAGTATTCCTTTTAAAGATTTCACAGCAGGTGTTATCTTATACTTCTTTCTCAATTTTTCATTCTTTATCACAGTGAACAAATCAGCAACTATTTTTGAAATAGGTTTACCACTCTTGGCAGAATATTCTTTAGCATTTTTAATCAAATCCTCATTTAGGCGTAATGTTAATTTTGTTTTCATAATTACCTCCAAATCATCTATCGCATACGTACTATTATGCTAACATTATACGGCTCATTTGTAAAGTATTATTTCATCAAGATTTCTTTTTGAGGCAACGTGGATAGAGGTTCAAACATTCAGTTTTTTATTGATCTTAAAGGGACAGGTGGATCGGGGAGCTTACGCTCCCGTCGATCTCTAAAAACGGTGCGAGCGAGTTTCCACACACACTGCTCAAGCCCCTGTAAAGTCTTATTTTACAATGCACACTTGAGATAGAAAATGCTCCCCTGACAGCCTCCTGAATATAGCCTTCCTCAATATATGAACCGTTACATAAGTCACTCACAGTCTTTGTCTTTACTTTCCTTGCCGCTATTGTCTGACAGATTAAAGTTGTACTGAAATTGGCCGATAATATATTAAACGGATTTGTATGGATGGGCCCTGTTGAAACTCTGCAGGTAGTGGTTGAAGTCAAGCTCCCCGACTAAAGGTCGGAGTTTGCCAATGTAAGGAAAATATGATTAATTACATTCCTTGCCTTCATCCGCGACCAAAGGTAGGGGCTTTCGGCAAGGTGCATTGTAAAAGACCTTGATTGATTTTCAGGAGTGAAATCTGTGACGTTTCCAAGGGGGCAAGTATAACTACATTATTCACACCCATTCATATACAAGCAATATCCATTCTGTTTATTCTCTCTCTGATTTTCCGTATTCAGTGGATTGATTTCTCATGCAGAAGATACTGATCATAGATGATGAAAAACTTATAAGGCTTCTCTTGCGTGAAATCCTGGAAAGCAAGGACTTCTCTATAATCGAGGCTTCCAGTGGCAGAGATGCCTTGGAGATTTTTCCGAAAGAAAGGCCCGACTCGGTACTCCTTGATCTTAAAATGCCGGAGATGGACGGCATTGAGACCATGCGTGAACTGAAAAAGATTGACCCTGAAATCCCGATTATCATAGTAACTGCATATGGTGATATTCCTACAGCGGTAGAGACAATAAAACTTGGAGCGTATGATTTTATAGTCAAATCACCTTCAACCGACAGCATTGTCTTAACCCTGAAAAGGGCTATTGAAAAGTTGGAATTAGAACGGGCGGTAAAGAGGCTTAATACTGCCGTAGAGACATCCCTTGAGTGGTTGTTGGGCAGAAGTGATGCCATGAAAAGAATTATTCAACAGATAAAACAGGTTGCGCAGAGCGATTTTTCCATAATTATTCAGGGAGAGACAGGTACTGGAAAATCCATCGTTGCCCAAACCATACACAATTTAAGCAAGAGGGCTGAAAAGCCGTTTGTTACGGTTGATATGGGTGCAATACCGGAAAGCCTCGTCGAAAGCGAGCTTTTTGGACACGAAAAAGGCGCCTTTACCGGGGCTGAGAAAAAGAAAAAAGGGTTCTTTGATGTCGCTAATAGTGGCACTATACTGATAGATGAATTACAGAATATGTCCCCTTTTATGCAGAGTAAACTTCTCAGCGTGGTCGAAAAAAAGAAGACATATCCCCTGGGCAGCACCCAACCTATACATACAGATGTCCGAATTATTGCTGCAACCAATACAGAGATAAAAAGGCATGTAATGGAAAAGAAGTTCAGGGAAGATTTATTTTTCAGGCTCGGTGAGTTCATAATCAGCCTTCCACCATTAAGGGAACGGGATGAAGACATACCATTTCTTGCCCACAGGTTTCTTACAGAAGCCGGCGCAGAGTTGAACAAACAGACAAGGGAAATATCAGACACTGCCGTCACCATTTTGATGCAATACCCATGGCCCGGCAATGTGAGAGAGTTAAAAAATGTGGTCAGAAGGGCGGTTCTCTTTTCTGACAACGGTATAGTAAGACCGGAACATTTAGACTTTTTAACGGAAGACAAACGTGGATTTAATGATACGTCCCGTGTATTGCCTCTTAAAGAGCTTTCTGCTATGGCTACAAGGGAGGTAGAGAAAAAGGCCATCAAACATGCACTGGATCTGACCAAGGGTAATAAAACAAAGGCAGCGTCAATATTACAGATAGATTATAAAACCCTTCTTACAAAGATAAAAGAGTATAGCGTTACCTCGGGAAACCGTTCCATAACTATGGAGAGGTTTCCACAAGTTTCCGACCCTTTCAAATAAGCAACCCCTTTAAAATCAACGTGTTAACATGGCTTGGACGTATGGCATTCCTTTTGCTATTTCAATTTGAAAAATCTGGAAAAACTATAAGGAGGCAGCAGGATGAGACTGATAGACAGTATGAAAATAGGGACAAGGATAATTGGAACGGTATCCGTTCTCTTGCTTTTACTTGCAATATCCACCGGGTTCGGCATTATCAAGATGGGAAGCATAGGAGATGAAATAAAGGGAATCGCGGAAGAAGACATCCCGCTGACCAGCGAGGTCACTGAAGTTGCAAACAACCAATTGGGGCAGGCAATATGGTTTGAACGTGCGTTACGATATGGGGAGGTGCTGGCGTCAAAAAAAGTTGCCGGAGCGGGTCTTAAGACCGCTGAAGATGAATTCGCAAAACTATCCAGGCTATCGGATGAAGGGATTACAAAGGCAAAGGAAGTTGCTAAAGAGGCAGCAAAAAAGGCTAAGACAGCCAAGGCCCGGAGCGAATTCCGGGAAATAGATCAACATCTGAAGACCATCGAACAAAAACACTCCGGCTTTGAGAAGGATGTAATGGAGGCATTCCAGATGATTAACCAGGGAAACCTCCACGAGGCCGAGACCCTTGCAGAAAAGATAGAAAAAGACGAGGACGCCATCGACAAAGAGATTGAAAAATTCTTGATGAAGGTTGAAAAATTCACCGGGGAATCGACACTCAGGGCTGATAATGATGAAGAGACGGCTGTAAAGGGAATGCTGATTGCCGGTATTATCTCGTTGGTTTTTGGATTACTTATGGGTGTCATGGTCACTCGCAGCGTTACCGGGGTGTTGGGCGAAGTAAAAACGGTGGCCGATACTGTAGCAGCCGCAAGTCAGCAGATGAGCGCCGGTTCAGAAGAACTCTCACAGGGGGCTACAGAGCAGGCCTCCTCGGTTGAGGAGGCATCATCGTCTATGGAGCAGATGGCCTCCAATATAAGACAGAATGCCGACAACGCA